>ERZ825525.1321-NODE-1321-length-22502-cov-4.058939_pt1 | contig 22502 bp, 36 predicted proteins | sample MGYA00519930_ERZ825525 | MGnify/ENA primary metagenome ERZ825525 (study PRJEB31778, sample SAMEA3449203) | human gut metagenome | biome: human gut; feature: human-associated habitat; material: faeces | place: United Kingdom | collected 2010/2012 ... | reverse complement strand
CCTGTGTGTTCTTTCCATCTCTGCAATCGGTCCCGAGGGGGCTTGCCCGTTTCTGTGGCAAGGGGGGGCATGGGCTGCCCGTCCTCGCCGATCATGTACCTCAGCCCCGCATCACCGAAGTGCTCTTTATTGTGGCACTCCTGGCAAAGGTATTCCAGATTTGTGTGTGATAACGTGACCATCGGGTCTGTAATGTTTTCAGGTGTTATATGCTGCCTGTGATGTACTATGTAGCCATATCTTTTTCGGCAGCGCTGACATAATCCGCCGTCAATAGCACGCCTCTCCGCAATAAATGACTTCTTGCATTGCAGCCATTTGTCGGACTTATAAAATAACTTTGCATATTCCTTAGCCATTGCCTTTTCTTTCCTTCCTGTCCTTCCTGTAAATTGGCGGTTGAAATCCATAATGCTGATATGACCGATACAGCGTTGATACATCGACGTTAAATGACATAGCTACAGATACGATTGACTTGCCGCTCTTCTGTGCGTGCCACGCCTGTAATGTCTGCTCACGGCTCAAACAGCCTTTGTACTCTGCCATCGGATCACTCCTTTTGTTCTGTTTGTAGATATCATTACGTTCACGTCCGCTCCCTACTTTCTCCTCCAGGCTGTTCGATGCTCGTCACGGAAGCGATAAACACAGGTATTACATTTGGACATTTGGGCCGCCTCCTTAAATCCACCAGTACTCAGTGACATAGCGCCAGCTCTGCGGTGCTTTGGGGTTTATGCGCCATGTTTTCGCAGGAACAATCTCACGAACTGTTATAGGACGTTTAAGCCCATGAGACGGTATGTATGACCGCATACCATTTGGGTGCGGCTCATGATCAAGCAGGATCAGCACCGCAGGGAAAAACTTCGGCGACCCGATAATTTTCATAACGATATCCTTCAAATGCCTTACCTCACTTTCTCCCGTACTGCCTCATGCGCCTTTTGACGTGCTTGCGGCGCCTGATGCAGTATTCTGCATAAACACTGATATCGGGCGCAGGCTCTTTGAAAATATAATCTGCATACCTGTAGTCCCACAACATTCTCATACCTTCCTTTCGTTTGCCGCCTTTATCCTCATATACCTGCTTGCCGAGGAGCGTATAGCCTCCTTGCTGCGCCCCATTTCCGCTCCCACCTGCGCCCACGTCAGCCCCGAGCGGTGAAGCTCTACGGCACGTTCAAGCTCGGCAGTGGAATAGAGCATGTGGCGCTGACCGCTTTTTTCGGCTATCTCCGTTATCTTCACACGCTGACGAACCTCGGAACCGCACCCGAACCGAACCTCACCGTTCTCTGGAGCCGCGCTCTTCCAAAGGCATTCAAGGACTACTGCCGACCCTGACCGTCTCCCTTTCAGCAGCCCTGCCGATAAGTGCAGTCATACACGCCAGCTTGTCACCCGGTATATCCCTCCTGCTCTCCAGCCATACCCTGCACGACCTGAGCATACTCGGTCTTGTTTCACTCATCGCTCTTGCCTCCGTCCATTTTAGCCCCGCAGTTGGGGCAATATCGGTAAGACTGCCTAAATGCGTCAAACAACATTTTATTGCTTTCACCCTCAAAAGTGACCTCAAAGCATTCTCCGCATACATCGCATTCGGCTGTAGTGTAATTTCCGTAAAAATTCAACCATTTGCCATGCTTCACGGGTGTATCTCCCGCAGCCATCACACACGCAATAACCGCAATTACCGTTATACCGATGATAAAACCTATCAGTAATCCGCCCAGAAACATTATTCTTCACCGCCTTTTATCGTTCTGAACAGCTCCACAAGTATTGCCTTTTGGTCGCCGTAATTCATTCTGCGTTCCTCAGCCTTCGCCTTTTCGATATCCACCTTGCGGATTTCCAGATTGCAGATTGCAATCTCACTGTTTATAGCATCAGCAATGATTTCATTGCGTTTAACTGCATCAATAGCAGCCTGCAGCACTTCTGCGTCCTGGTGGAATATTTCATCATCGCCGTCATCGGTATAATGCCCCTCTGCTTCGGATTTCAGGTCGCCGAGATGTTGTAAGATTTCTTCTGTTTTCACGAATTTTCACCTCCGTCCATCTTCGCCCCGCAGTTTCCACAATAGTTCAGAAATTCGCCTAACAGCTTTCCACACTCTGAACAGTAAGGGTCTTTGGATAAATATCTTTCGTCTATTATGGCAATATGCTTACAGGGCATTTGCTGCTCGATGTAAACGGATTTAATTTCCTGCAGGCATTTTCTCCTCCTGATACCGCCTTTGTGATATTCTTTCCACACGATATGCCCGTGCTTCACTGGCGCAACATCGGCGGCAGGTGTATCTTTAGGAATTACGTAAAAATCATTGAACAGTTCCTCAATGTGTTCGTCAGTCCACACGGGCGAATCATCAGAGACTGACGATATATACCAATCTGTTAGTGTTCCGATATCATACGCCGCATCAAGATTTACAAATCCTGTCATTATCCTTACTCCTTTCCCAGCAATTCGGGATTATCGTGAATGTTGCCAATAACCTCTGCGGCAAATTCGTCTGTCTTACCCAGTGAAACACATCTCAAAATAGATGAATTTTCCCAAGCGGTAGGATTTGGGGCGTTGACACGGCGCACACCAAAGCTTGAAATCTCATCAATCCAAACAATCACACCAATTGTTGTAGCAGAATATGCAGTGCCCTTAACGATATCCCCCTCGAAGATTTTCACGCCGTTCTTGTCTGTCAGCCCCGTGTACTGTCCCGCAGTTTCTGGAATAATATCACACCATAAACCGTCGTCTATGTCGTCTTTATTTTCAGAAAGAATAATAATTTGTGGCTTGTTCTCTCTTACAAGGTCTATATCCCAGTTGTACGGACTATATATGCCCTCAACCCATTTACCGCTTAGCGTTTTTCCTCGGAACAAAATTTCACGCATTTTAATCACCTCCGTCCATTTTCGCCCCGCAGGTGGGGCAGTAATTTTTGTCACCGTGCGGATATACCGCAATTAGTACAATAATGCCACAATTACTACATTCACACTTGTTCTTGTCAATCTGTATCCAATGACCATGCTTTACAGGCGCAACATCGGCGGCAGGAAGTTTGTATATAGCGCTACCAACAACATCAACAGCGCCGCTGTGAGAACCGAGTGTACCGCCGTGCGTACAGCCGTAATCATCAATTATTTTCATAACAGCTTCACGCTCTATGTATTCTTTTTCAGCCATTGTTATTTTCCTTTCCTTCTATAATATTTAAACCATCAATCGCATACCCGCCAGACTTTCCCTCAAGTAGTACAACGATTGTTCCGCAGCAATTCCACGGATTTGAACGTACTGTCCAAGTTTTGCCCTTGTCTTTTTCGCTTACAAGATATTTATTATTCATAATAACCCTGTCGCCAATTTTAATATCAGCCATTGTCAGCCCTCCTGTTCCAAGCTTCGGCTGCTTCTTTTAAGCCTTTCGCATTGTTTATGTAGTTAATAAAGCATCTGCATTTTTGACAGCCTATCCACCCAAACGCAAATTTGTTTTCGGGGTCAGTCGTTTGGAACGACGTTACCGCTTCTCCACCGCAGAACGGACAGGGCTTCAATTCGTCAGTCATTGCCATCTTATCGGTCCCCCTCCTGTTTCAGATTTCTGCCGCACATCGGGCAGTAGTTAATTGGTAATATTACAAAACTGGAATCATCGGTTGCGATGAAAACCTGTCCTTCGTCTTTTATCAATATAAACGGGTCGCTACCCGGCTTCATACGCTCACCTATATCCCGCACAGAAAAATCGCAGTGTGGACAAGGTTTTGTTTCGACATTCTTAACGTCGTCAAGCTCAATCATCTTCCTCACCGCCTGCAATTCCGAGCAATGCTTCAAGCTTCATTTTCTGATTGCTGAGATTTATTCCACGTTCCATAGCCTTCATTGAATCATCCTCAGCATTGCGGATATCACGAGTGCAAATTTTTATTGCGCCTTTTATGGCTTTGACAACAGTTTCATTGAGCTTAACCGCATCAATAGCAGCCTGCAGCGCTTCTGCGTCCTGGTGGAATATTTCATCGTCGCCGTCATCGGTAAAATGACCCTCAGCTTCGGTTTTCAAATCCTCAAGATGACTTATGATTTGATTTTCATTCATTTTTGCATATCCTCCTAATTTCAATTTAAATGCCATTTTTAGGCGCTTTGTGTTTTGGCGTGGAAAAATTACCCTACCCTCATCCGTAAAACCTCATACGGCTTATTTCTGTGGGCTTGTCGTTGGTTTGGCTGCACTCATGGCGTTCAGTTTCTGCAAAACAGTCTTTTCGGTGACGTTTTCGCTTCTTGCCGCAGATATCACAGCAAGCGCAGTCCTCAGTGCCTCGGTAACATCTTCGGGAAGTTTCAGCGGAGCCTTGCAGAGAGCTGCGCAAAGGCTCTCAGTCGCCTTGATAGCCTCCTGGTGCTTTCGGTACGCATCGACATAAAGAAATCGCTGCTTGATATCCTCGTTGTACTGAGACAGGAGGCGCTGCTTTTCGGCAGCAGCCTGCTCCAGACTTATGGCTTTGCTTTTGAACATCGCATATACGCCGCAAAGTCGTGCAAAATATCTGTACTCAGCCGCAGGAAACTCAGAGCAATCAATTATCTGACCCTTGCAGCCTGCATTATAGCAGTCGGTCTCCAGCTGCTTGAAAACAGCCGGATCGGAAAAACATTTCTTCAATTTACACCTCCGGTTTATTTTTGATTGCATGATTTACGATCAGGTCAAGGTCGAATGACGGCTGCTTGGAAGGCTGTGCCTTTGCGCCGTCTTCCTCTATCCACTTGACTATTGTGTTGTAGTGATTACGATACGGCTTCTTGCCGCTGGATTTTATGTATTCACTGATTTTATCAACGTACGCATTGACTATCGTGTCTCCGTATTTATCGCAAAGCGATTTGTATTGTTCCGTTGTCAGTCGTACGTTGTTGTGTGTGCCCCTTGCGGGCACCTTACTACTAACACTACTACGTAGTACAGTATCAGTATCAGTATCAGTTACAGTATCAGTATCAGTTACAGTATCAGTATCACTATCCATTTGTATTTTTTTGTATGCGTTTGTATCGTTTTGAATACATTTGTATTCATTTGTATTCAAATGTATATCTTCTTTGTCGCTGACAACAGGCTTTGAAGTGTTGTCGCTATCTTTTGCCCAGCGCTTTTTGATATTTTCAGCACGCTTCTGGCATACTTCGTTGTATCGCTGTAAATCGCCGTCAAGCTGATTGGCAATAAAGGAAAATGCCATTGCTGCCATACCATCGAGGGTAGGCAGCTCTTTTGTATTGACATATTCCAGAATAGCTTTAAACAGCTTGCCTGCATCTTCATCGGAAAGTATCTGCACCTGCCTGATGTACTCCGCATAAAGGATAAAGCTCTTCTTTTTCGGCATTCAGACCACCTCAGAACGGAAGATCGCTGTCGCTGACTACTTCCTCAAAGTCCGAAAGGTCGGCAGAAGCAGGTGCCGCAGCCGATGACTGATGCTGAGGAGGGGGAGAAGCAGAGGAGCTTTTGCTTCCGCCGCTGTCACCACCGAAATAGGCATGATCCACAAGCACCTCGGTAACATAATGCTTTACATCGGGGTAACGCTTGTCATCATAATTTCTCGTTCTGATAACGCCCTCAATGCCTATCATCTTGCCCTTGGAGAAGTATCGGCAGATAAATTCAGCCGTCTGTCTCCACGCCGTGCAGCTGATAAAATCGACCTGCCGCCCGCCGTTCTGATCCTTATACCCCCTGTCAACAGCCACGCTGAAGCTACAGGACGATATGCCGTTTACGCTCTGCCGCAGTTCAGGATCTGATGTAAGACGTCCCATTAAACACACTCTGTTCATATTGCACCTCCTAAAATTTTGGCTATCATATAGCCTGTCATACGCTTGTCGCAGAATACGAAATCAACATCATACCGCTGACCAATGGTAAAGAGTATCTTGAAAAGCTGTTTTCCGCTGACAGCTTTGGGAGACGTTCTGAGGCGGGGATTTACCCACCCCTGAACATCTGCAAGTGTCTTGATATTGCTTCCGTGTTCGCAAAGAATAATGATTTTTATCCCATTTTCCCGTGCACGTTTAAGCTCATTGATGAACCTTTCGTGCTGCTGGCAGACATTACCGCATATTTCCTGTAAATTCTGCTTGCGGTCAATTACGACCCTCGGATTGTCAAGGCTCATATAATCGCCTACATAAAGCTTTGACGTATAATGCTGAATGCCTGTTTCATCAAAATAGCTCACTATCTGTTTAATGGCTCTTGATTTTTCTCTGGTATCAATCTGTATAGTCACTTTTAAACTCCTCCGAGGTCAGAACCTTGTCAAGCTGTTTTGTGAATTTACAGTAATCACAGTGTCCGCATCTGGTCGGTTCTTCCTTTCCAGACTTTATTGCCGCATATCTTCCGATGTTCGCCTTGACTATCTCCATCGCCGCATCAAGCTCAGCCTGATCCAGACTTATGACCTGTAAGTCGGTCTCCTTTTCCTTTGTGGCTGCAGCAAGGACAAAGGGGAGAGTTTCCCCTGTGTTCTGCCTTACTATCTCCTGATATACAGCGCCCTGAATGTCATAGCCCCAGGCTTCATAAAAGCTGAGCCTGCCTCTGCCGTTTACATATATGGGGGAAAAGTCCTTTATGACCTTGAGGTCAACTATGGTCTTGTGCTTCCGATAGCTGTCAATTTTTATCTTGACAGGCACGCCTTCGATCTCGCCCACCATAATTTTCTGCTTTTCTCCGTCCATAGCCTTCATAAAAAAGCTGTCTCGTTCGATTCGGTTGATTATGTAATCCGCCTGAATATATTCAGCTTTCAACGCACCGTCACGCTTGAATATTTCGGGGTTCTTTGCCTTGAAAATATCAAGCGTGCCCTCGAAATGTGCATCGACATACGAGCCTACAAGAAGTGCGGTAGTCTTTTCGGGAGCATATTCACTGTGCAGCTCCGCAAGGGCTGCCGCCTCACATTTTTCAAAGCTTTTGAACTGAGACACGCCCATATATTTCAGATTGTTCTCCGGCGAAAAATAGTCGGTCTGAGTTATGCTGTGGGGTATCATAAATATGTTACCTCCATTTCCGAACTGTCGGTCGTTCTTGTGGCGATAAACTGCACACCCTTTTCCCTGCACTTGTTGTACAGCTTTTCACGGTTTTCCGCACTGAGCTTTTCAGCGCCGTCGATGAGAATTATCTGTAAATTGTTGGGCTTGCTCAGAGCAACGTCAACGCAAAGCTCAAGCTGTTCACCCTCTGAGAGGTTGGAAACGGGGAGACCGTGTATAAGGGGAATGCCGTTCTCCACCGTGAAGCCCTCAATGGGGATAGAAGCAGTTTCGAGTATCTTTCCGGGAAGACTGCGGGCAAGCTCTATCTTTGCTGTAAGCTTGTCCGAAGCGGCGGTAAGCTCCTTGACCTCTTCCTGCATAGTTTTCATACGGTTGTATTCGTTGATATACTTCTTCATCTGCTCGGCATATGTTGCCTGCTGTTCAAGGGGAGCCGTGTCAACGGGTGTTTTGTCAGCATATTCATCTGCGACCTTGATGTCAGAATCAAGCCTTGCCACATTTTCGTTATAACGGCTTTCCGCAAGTGCTATCTTATCCGCAAGTATCCCGTCAAGGGAAGCAAGCTTGTTCTCATTGGCTGCGATCTCCGCTTTCATGCGTTCGATAGATTTCAAAATAGCTTCACGCTGGTTGGATATCGCCATCTTTTCGGCAGCTACAGCGGATTCCTTTTCGCCCTGAAAGCCCCTTATCTTGTTGGCATAACTGTCCTTGAACGCCTTTGCACGCTGAATACGGCTGTTGTGTTCCCTGGCGCTGTTTATCTTCTTATACGCTTCCGCAAGGTCGAAATTCTCCCATTCCTCCGCATTGAAATGCTCGGGTATATCTTTGGCGATATCCTCGATGAACGCCTTCTGATTGCGGATATCACGGTTGATGTCCTGCCTGCGCTTAAAATAGTCCCCATTTTCGGACTGGATATCCGAAAGTACCTGCAGTATGTTCTGGCTGTAATCAATGCCCTGCGGTATCTCACCGAACTGCTGATTTATCCAGTTAAGGTCCCAGGGAAATTCGATGAGGTCAAGAATGGCCCTGTTCTGCTCCTTTTTGGTCATCTGGGTAAAAGCTACAGGGTCAAGCTGCAAGGGCGTAAAGAGCTGCTTAAGAAAGTTTTCGGGAGAAGATACTTCCTTGCCGCAGTCCTTTACGGATTTATAATCAGCCTGCTCGGTGCGCTTCTTACGATTGATGTAAATACCTGTGTCAGTCTCAACAATGATCTCGCCCTCTTTTTCGCCCTTGTGGATAACATAATCACGGGAGCTTCCATTGGTAAGAGCATATCTGATAGAATCTATTACCGATGTCTTGCCTGTACCGTTTGTACCTGTGATCTCGACAGATCTGCCGTCAAGCTCGGTCTCGGTGATGCCGAAAAGGTTCTTTATTTTTATCTTGGTAGCCTTCATTTTTCATATCCTCCGTTACAGTTCAATTCTTTCAACGGGCTGAATGTCCTCAACCTCGCCCTCAACGTGTACGCCCATAAGGACTTCGGGGCAATAGACCCTCGCAAAGAATGACGATGCCCTGTATGCAAGCATAAGCTCGGGCATATTCGTCCATTTGGGGTTTTTACCGAGCCACCCCTCAGCCCTCGCCATTTTCAGCGTGACCTCGGGACCCTCCACCCTGTCACCCGTGTCAGCCCATACAGCCGACAGATAACAGCCTCGGTCATCGGTGCCCTTTGTGCCGATATATACAGGGCGGACGCTGCCCGGCTTGAATTTGCCGCAGCCTTCAATGAGAGCCTTGCAAGCCTGCCCGCTCCATGAGGGCTTGCCCTTTACCACATAAAGGTTTTGCATGACCATCATTGGAGATACACCCATTCTGTCAGCCATATCTACAGCGATGGCGCAGTCGGCAGGCTTGTTTTTGTAGTTATCGGGTATTATATCCGCTGTAGAGATTACCTTTGCGAGCTTATATGCTCTTGAAAAATCAGCAACTATATTTGTGGAAGGCTGCTGCACAATTTCCGATATTGCGGCGCTGCTCTGAGCAGGAGCCTGTATTATGTCGTTTGTTTCCATTTTTATTCCTCCTCAAACAAGTTTTAACTGTCCGTCATTCATTAAAAGCACTTCGGCATCATATTCTTCATCAAGCCCTGTGCCTTCCAGTTCTACAAGCTCCCCATAATCATCATAAACGCAAGGTTTCGCATCAAACAGCCTTTTGCTGTCGCCAAAGCGTTCGATAATTTTTGCTTTCATTTCCTCATCAGTAAAAGCATCATAAATGTTGTTATTGCGTTTTAGCTTAAAAAGCTTGTATAACTGTTCTCGATACCCGAAGTGTTCCATACAGCTCTCCCAAGCCTTTGGGTGTGTTTGTCTCAGAACAGACAAGTGATTGTCTTTAAATTGCAAATCCGTGCCACACATAATACAGCCATTGCGTTTGATGCGCTGTGTACTGCCATCTTTCGCCGTATATGTAATATCATATAGTGGCGAATATTCAAGGCCGTATTTGTGAATGTATTCCCAAACATCGTCATCAGTCCATAGACCAATGGGGGAAACATGATAAAATGCCCCGTCCTTGATGTGTGGTCTGTGACTTGCAAATATATGGCCTCTTGTCGCTATGCTTGTCATTCGGCTATGGCTTTCGGAAGCCATAAGCCCCTTGAAAATCATATCCACATCAAGCTCCGCCTGCAATCTCTCGGAAGGCTCCTTTTTGAGGAGCTTACAGCAGTGCTGAGAGAACTTGCACTCTCTGAGAATATCATAGTATTCTTTTAGCTTGCTTTTTTCGCTCTCAGTTTGGGAATATTTTAGAAAGCATTCAATGTTTATTCGGTGTGCGTCTAACTTGGAAGCTGACTTACCGAGCAGAGGCGCACCATACTGTTCAACGCAATACGCAAATGTCTTTGGCTCTCCTTTAAAGAAACAGTTTGACCTATTAAGCGTATATCCTCTCTTCCTCGCCGCCTCGATTAGCGCCTTCTGACCTTTAAGCTTGCCATCAGGCTTCAAGATTTCTGAAAGGCAGCCTTCTTCTTCAAGCAAAGCCACAATTTCTCTTGCAAAATCGTATCGGAGTTCGGGTTCTTCAAGTCTTGATAACTTAGTTTCCTTGAAGTTGTTCTTGAAATGTTCTTTCCCGTATTTTCTCGCAAATTTCAAGCTTTCGGGAAACTCAATACCTGTGTTTCCGAATATGCCATATACACTCAAAAATTCTTCAGGAAAATTTCGCTCAAACAGATTTGCAACTACTTGTGAATCTTTACCACCCGAAAAAGCTATAGCCATTTTATGCTTGCTAAGAGCGATTGCCCGTCTGATTATTTCAATGGATATCTGCTCTTTTACTTCCAGTGGAAGTTTCTGCATCTCATTTATCTCTGTAAATCGGTAAGATGGCTTTATGCAAGATGAAACATTTATTTCCATACTTGACAACCTCCTCTGAATATCCTATAATAGGATTGTCTTATTTATCTTTTTGCCGTGTACGGTTCCCGCCGTCACGGCTTTTTCTTTATTCGTCATCATCGCCCTCACCCGCAAGACGAATGTTTTCGATGTACTGGCACAGCGTGAAAATCGCTAATATAACGACAATGCCAACAGCGGAGACATGATATGCTGCCTCAAATATTACTGCTATCACTTGCCTTCCTCCTTCCTTTTGGGGCAAAATACCCGCCGTCCGCAGTATCTATAATGTACTGAGGAGATTGGACGTACAGCCCATACGTCATGCCCAGCTCATCTGCACGGCGGCTTACCGCCTCGATGCTTGGGCTTTTGGAGCTTTTAGTAGCATCACACTTCTTCTTTGCCATAACATTTCACTCCTTGCAAACATCTGTGATAACCGCCTCGACCAGATCGTCAAGACTGTTTTCAGCGAAAATCCTGTCCTTTGCCTTAGCTTCGGCAGCTTCTCTCGACCCAGCCGATACGCTGTACACATCGTTGAATGCGCCGCCCTTGAACCTGAGGTGGACATATACGTTGTATGTGCTCATTACTTTACACCTGCCTTTTCCTTAGCCGCTTCGAGCAGCTTCTTGTCGATGATACGCTTGAGGCATTTTGCCATAATCTCAGGGCTTGGCTCGTTCACGAGTATGATCCTGCGTCCGCTTTCGGACATCATTTCTCTGGTGGGATAGTTCTTGTCCATGATTTCCTCCTTCCTGTCCTGATTTCGGGACAGATAATGTGTTATATTGGAAATAGGTTTATTGCTCGATAAGTGGGGTAATCCCCTCAGATTTGAGCAGATCGTAAATGAACAGCCTGCCTTTCTGCGTCCAATAGGTATGCACTTTAGTGTGGGGATTACCGTCATTACCGTTGTACGTCTGGGTCTTGGTATTGGTGTAACCCTTTTCGGCATACTTGGCATACAAGAGCCATATGCCGCCCTGCTTGAACTGTACTTTCCTTTCATGCAGATGAGCATTGAGCCACACCGCCGATTTTCCATAGTCCTTGGCTATCTCAGTTGTGGATATCAGATCCTTGCAGTTGAGAACCACATCATAATAGCTTGCTTTGGGCTGAAGCTCGGCTATCTGTTGGGTCTGAACTGCAACAGTGGTTTCAAGCTTCTTATTTTTCAAGCGTTCTTCTTTCAAAGCTGTAAATGCCTTGATAGCAAGTTCGGGGTCATTGATTAACTCATCAACTGCATAAGCACCGTGTTTTCTGATACTTGGAAGCACTTCTGATGTAACCCAACGTTTAAACTCTTTTGCTTTCGGGAGCTTGCTGGAGAGGATAAGGCTGTAAAGTCCGCTTTCGTTGATAACGGTCATTTCCTGCGTACCGCCGAGGGTGTCACATTTCGTTACACCCTTATCTTCGCTGTCAACATGGTCAATCAATGCTTTTCTTGGATTTGTATATTCGAGAATTTCAGCCACATCTTTACCAACGAAATAAGGCTCGCCGTCAATTTCCATTGTTCTGACTTTTCCGAAGTCAGGACTTTCAAAAATTTTAAGTTCGTTCATTAGTTTTCCTCCTTCCTGTCCTGAAATTAGGACAGATAATGTGCTATACTGAAAATAGACATTATCTCTCTATTCCCAGTACCTGGGCGATGCAGTTTGCCATGCGCTCACTTTCACGTGCGCCGCACATAAACGCCTCGATTGTTCCTACAGTGTAGCCCGTGGCTTTTGATAGGTCAGCATATTTCCAGCCTCTGATGGAAAGTTGCTTTTTTACTTCTGCGATAAAAAGCTTGTAAATAATTATCACCTCGTTGCAAAAATGTAAATATTAAATTATTTTGTTTGGAAAGCTTGACAAAAGTCAGTAAAAGATGTACTATATAAGCATAAAGGACTTAATAGTATGTACTCTTGCTTATGAGAATTGCCGCTCTCATAGGTTCAGTTTCTTATTGACTATGTGTTGTGTTTTCCTTACAAAAAACATTATAGTACATAAATTGCTTACTGTCAATAGAAAAAGTACAAATATTTACCCTTTTCTCATTAAACAACAAAAAAGGAGTAAGAAAAATGTGTACTTTTGACAAAATATTAGAGGTTGCCAAGGCAAAGGGAATAACGCAGGTGCAACTTGCAAATCATCTTGGTGTCGGAAAGCAAGCCGTATCGGAGTGGAAAAAAGGTAGAAGTACCGCTTATATGAAGCGCATAGGGGAAATTGCAGAATTTCTTGGTGTATCTGTTGATTACCTTGTTGGTAATGAAGAACAGAACGACAACGAGAAGCTTTCTTTCGCTCTGTTTGGCACCGCCGATGTAGATGAAGAGGTTCTGAACGATGTTCGCAAATACGCTCAGATAGCCCGCAGAATGAGGGAAGAAGACAAGAAGAAAGAAGACTGATAAATGACAAGTTATGTTGAGCTCTGTGAGCTTGCAGAAGCCGATGATATTCTTATGATCGACGCTCCTCTTCAAAAATGCCCTTCAATGGCTATCAATGACTGCGGAGACTGCACAGTAATAATAGATCACGATCAGATTGCAGGCGTTACAGATCTTCTGACTGTTCTTGCTCATGAACTTGGTCACTGCGAGACCATGTCGTTTTATACCGAACACAGCCTTGAGCTTCGGGAACGTATGGAATATCGAGCCAATAAATGGGCAATAAAAAAACTCGCCCCGAAGGACGAGATGATTACAGCAATGAAAGACGGGAATACAGAGATATGGCAGCTTGCCGAGTATTTCGGCATTACCGAGGATATGGTGAAATTTGCTATGTGGGTGTATTTTGATAAGCAGATTGATTAAAGGACGTGACATTATGTTCAAAAAATGCTACAGATGCGGTAAATATTTTTTGTTTTTTCAAATAAATGAATATGGCAGATGTAAGCAGTGTGAAGAAGCTGCACAAGATGAAAAATGGAGAAGTGAAATCAAAGAGCAGAAAGCTCTGAAAGATAAGCGCCTCGATACAAATGCCGAGTTGAAGTGCTCCACACCTGTCACGCCTGCGAGTAATGTTCAATCTTCTCCGGAAAAGAGAGGTCTTGTTCTGACATATGAGGATTTTGTTGAAGATGATGAAATCTCCAAAATAAAAGAAAGATTTATAGCATTTGATGTTGAGACTACAGGACTAAGCTCCGCCTTTGACAGAATTGTAGAAATAGGAGCGGTTGTTTTTGAAAACGGTGCCCCTGTTAAGTCATTCAGTACGCTTGTCAATCCCAATGTTTTGATACCGCAATCCGCAACAGCAATAAACCATATAACAAACGAAATGATAAGCACTGCTCCGTCTGAAAAGAGAGCTTTTTCGGATTTGATTAGTTTCTGGGGCGATGTTTTGGATATGCAGACCATTTTGTGTGCCCATAATGCAAGATTTGATATGGACTTTTTATCGGAAACTCTTATGCGGTTAGGCTATGACGGAAAAATAAAATATATAGACACTCTTAGGCTGTCTAAAAATATGATTTATGGGGTAGAAAACCATAAGCAACAAACATTGGCTAATTATTTTGGAATAGTAAATAGCCATGAACACCGGGCTGCTTCAGATGCAAAGGTTTGCGGTGAGATACTGCTGAAACTGATCGATATGAAAAATGAAGAGGCAGAACGTAAAGAGCGGGAAATCAACAACGTTAAAGAGCGTATCAGGCTTCTGCAAAACGAATATCAGAATATGCAGGCTCAGCTGACCATAAATCCTATAAATTCAAGAGTTTCATTACAGGATATCAAAAACCTGAATAATCAGGGCAAGGGTTTCGATAAAGGCATTGCATATTGGGAGCAGGGGGAGAGCCTGCGAAAAGCCGAGAGCATAGAGGCAGCAATCAAGCTGTTTGATGAGGCAAGATATAACGGCTACTGTGCTCCTGCACTTTACGAATCATATGCAATGGCGTACCACAAAATAAAGGACCTGGATAATGAGATCGATATACTGAACGAGGGTATAGAACGGCTTGATGATAGTATTTACGTCTGTGAAAAATTGATGATACGAAGAAATAAAGCCGTCCATATGCTGATAAGAAAACTTGATCAGCAGCGGGAACGTCAATTCAAAGAGATGAAAAGGCAGGAAAAGGAAGCTCAAAAAGAGCAGGCAGCCAACAAGCCTAAAAAGGTTCAGGGACGAGCTATTTTGAAGCTATCCGATGACATGGAACTGATAGAGCGGTATGAAACAGTTGCTTCTGCTGCACGGGAAAATAGGATAAGTCCTAAAAATATCAGAGATGCAGCCAACGGTGTTTACAAGCGCGCTGGCGGATTTGTTTGGAGATATGCAGATGAAAGCAATTCAGAATATCAAGGCAATGAATAATAAATGGTTATCTAACAGGAGGTATGTAAGATGTCAAAAAAATGCTTTTTAATTTGTCCAATCGGAGAAGCAGGCAGCGAAATAAGAAGAATTTCAGATATTGTGCTTAAATATATCGTTACACCAGCATGCCAAGAATTTGATTATGATGTTATCAGATCTGATACAGAATTCACTGTAAACAGCATAAATGAAGATATTTTTAATCATCTTGATAACGATGAACTTGCTATTGCCGATCTTACCGGGCTCAATCCTAATGTCTTTTATGAAGCAGGATACAGAAAAGCTAAGGGGCTCCCATTGATACATATAGCACGAGAGGGTACAGCGCTTCCTTTCGATATAAAAACAATCAGAACTTATTTTTATGACATTGATATAGATAAGGCTGACAGTGCTAAAAATACTTTGATAAAGGTCATTGGTAATATTCAGCCTGAAAATAGAAAAATAGTACAAAAAGCGCCTCAAAGCGCTACTGTTCAGAATGAAGGAATCACCAAAGATGCCAAAAAGTTATTGAAAGCGTTATACAAAGAGTATGAGAATAAAAAGTCCCATGGCTTAAGCAGAAGCGAAGCGGCTGCATTTAACGATATAAGAGAAATATGCAGGCTTTCTGATATGTGCGTTGATGATATAAAAGAACTTTACGGAGAACTTGCTGCTATTGGATACCTTGAGTATGAAAGTTCAGACATGTTTGAAATAGTCATTAGCAATCTTACAGGCAAGGGCATAAAATACGGAGAAGAAAACTTTGACGAGCCATCTTACACCATGTTGCTTAAGGAAATTGTTGATAAATATACTTCTCGAAAGGGACCTATTCATTCAGACAGTTTAGCCGGATATCCGATTAGTGATTTTTCTATCTTAAAATCAGAAGGCTTAATTATAGAAACATCAAAATATTTAAACGGTAAATTTGCAGTCAAGCCAACAGATAGGGGTATAGCAATGATAGCATCAATGAATTAAAATAAAAAATTCCCCGCTCGATGTTGCAGCACCGAACGGGGAGAGGGATATGTATAAAATACACACACCACAGTAACTGTATTTTATCATATCCTGACGAAAAAATCAATAGGAGTGATAAAAAATATGCAAACCGCCGTGATATACGCCCGGTATTCGTCCGACAAGCAGACGGAGCAGTCCATTGAGGGACAGCTCTACGACTGCTACAATTACGCCAAGCAGCACGATATAACAGTCGTGCGGGAATACATAGACCGAGCCATGACGGGCAAGAACGATGACCGCCCCGCCTTCCAGCAGATGCTTCATGAAAGCGCCATGCACAAGTGGGATAGTGTTATTGTGTGGAAACTTGACCGCTTTGCACGCAACACCATAGACAGCGCCGTAAACCGTCAGATTTTAGCTAAAAACGGCGTGAAGCTGCTGTCCGTCATGGAGAGCTTCGGGGACGATGCCAGCGGTCAGATGATGACCCATATCATTGAAGCAATAAACGAATACTACAGCGCCGATCTTCAGGAAAAGACTATCCGAGGAATGCGCCAGTCGGCAATGAAGGCTCAGACCACAGGGCATATTCCGCTGGGTTACAAGGTAGTTGATAAGAAGCTGGTCATTGATGATGATACCCGAATTATCCCCGAAACTGTGTTCAGGATGTACGCAGAGGGGGAGAGACTCACTGACATAGCCGAGCATTTAAACTCTCAGGGCTATCGCAACCGCCGAGGCAGACCGTTTACCACAAACAGTTTTTACAATATGCTGGCTAATGAAAAATACATAGGCATTTACAAATACGATGATATTGTGATTGAAGGAGGCATACCGCAGATGATACCCAATGAAGTCTTTGAGGCTGTAAGAGAGAAATTGATTATAAACCGCAAGAGAGCCGCCAAGAACACCGCCAAAGCCGACTATTATTTGTCGGGTAAATTATACTGCGGTCATTGCGGAGAGCCTATGAGCGGGCTGTCAGGCACAGGACGCAACGGTGTCAAACACTATTATTACCGCTGTAACGGCGTGCAGAAAAAGTCAGGCTGCCACAAGAAGCTGGAAAATAAATATCTGATAGAGGACGAGGTGTGCAGAGCAGCACGGTCGGCGTTTGAGCAGATGGACAAGGCGGAGACCGCCGAGACCATTTGTCAGATGTATTTGCAGACGGTCAGAAATGAGTATGCGCCCGATGAGCTGGAAAAGGAGCTGACCGAATGCACTAAGCAGGCCGAGAACGTGGTGAATGCCATAGCTCAGACAGGCGGAAATCAGCTGCTTTATGATAAAGTCAGGGAGCTGGAAGAGCGCAAGGAGCAGCTCAGCTCCGCCCTCCGATTGTCTCAGGCAATGACCGATAATGTGCCATCAGTTGAGCAGATCACTGTGTTTATAGATGATATCCTCGCAACCGATATCAACACCACCGAGGGCAAGAAATCTATCGCCGACATCATGATATCAAAGGTGTATGTTTACGACGACAAGCTCACGGTCATTTTCAAGGACAAGGACGGCAAAAGCGTTGATATACCGCTATCAGCCGTGTCAGATAGCTCCTCAGCGGATTGTGCTCCCTCTGCGCTGGGGAGCCAAGCAATTCTTAACACTAACCATCGAAAAGGTATAGAGAGTGATATTTGTAAAACTCCTGCCCGACCGATGGTTAGTGTCGTTTTATGCAGTTTTATATTTGTATTCTATGTATGGAAGCAGGGCTTCCGTATGCTTACGTTTATGTAAGTGTACGGAAGCCTTTTTTTATTGTCTAAACGAAAGGAAAGAACGAAATGGAAAAAGATATGAAAAGCTACCCCAACAACCTTCTCAGACAGATATTCCCCGGAGAACAATTTGACGATCTTGCCGATGACAGCGGAATTGCACTTGACTATATAATTTCCGAAACTATGAGCGAGAGTGATGCTCTTTTGCTCAAAATGAGGTACAAAGAGAATATGACATATGCGGATATTGCAAAAGCCGTTGGCAATTCATCGTCAACAGTTACTCACAGCATAAGGAAAGCGGAAAGAAAACTTTCACAGCCGATAAGGAAAAAGAAAATTCGACTGGGTATGCACAATCTTTTTAAGTATGTCATTGAGTGTGAGGAAAACCGTCTTGAAGCAATTTACAGGAGGAAAATATCTTCACTTGAAAGAGCAAATGCAATTCTCAGACAGGAGAAGTATATTCCTGAATCTCCGGAACCTGATATTATTGACGAGGGAATAGAGGTCCTTGACCTTTCCGTGAGGTGCTACAATGTCCTGCGCCGGGGAAATATTAAGACGGTTCGTGACCTTGTAGAAACAGAACCCGAAAAAATTTACAACCTTCCTAATCTGGGCAGAAAGTCACTTGAGGAACTGCTTGATGTTTTGTATGAGAAAGGCTTTGCGTATAAGTCAATGGAAATCTGGAGGAGTTATGAGGGCGGTTTGTAAAAGAGGTGCGTGAAATGTCAAAAAAAGAATTCGATTACTATTACGGAGCTGAAGCAGAGCAGTTTACCTTTATTCGTGTGCCTAAAGTTCTATTTACGGATAAAGAGCATTTCGGCAGCTTATCCAACGAAGCAAAGTTAATGTATGGCTTGCTTCTTGAACGAATGAGTCTTAGCAGAAAAAATAATTGGATAGATGATGAAAACCGTGTCTACATAATTTTTCTGATTGAAGAAATTGAGGAGATTATGGACGTGTGCCACGATAAAGCATTGAACATTCTGAAAGAGCTTGATGATGTGAACGGTATCGGACTTGTAAAGAAAAAACGCAGAGGTCTGGGTTTGCCGTCAATACTTTATGTGAAAAATTTCATCATAAACGAATCTGACAGTTTGCAGAATGGTAAGCAGGACAATACCGATAATTCAGAGCATACTTCAAGAAGTCTGAAAAACGGATTTCTTGAAGTCGATAAAACAGACTTCAAGAAGTCGGAAATATCGACTTCTGTAAATCGAAAAAACAGACTTCAAGAAGTCGTTAAAACAGACACTAATAATACTGAAATAAATAATACTGAATTGAGTTATATTGAGAATCAATCTATCAATCAATCTGCGACTCCGAAAAAAATTCCGACACCGCCACGATTGATTGATGAGATTGACAGAGAAACAGTAGAGCAATCTGTTAAGAAACAAATCGAGTATGACAGCCTTATCACTCACCCCGATGAAGCTGTTGTGAGTATGGTTGAAGAAATCAAAGACCTTATCGTTGATGTTATCAGCGGAGAGAGAAATATTTTTATTGAGGGCAAGAGAGTTTCGGAAGAAGCTGCACGGTCTGCATACCGAAAGCTGACGAGCGAGCATATCACGGACGTGCTGCGAAATATTCTGAACTATTCCGGAAAGATAAGTCGGATTGACCGTTTTTTAACAACGACTTTGTATAACTCGGCGTTCACGCTGACCAATCAAACGTTCAGCGGCTTTGAACACGATATGGGTATGAAACTTATTTAGCAGGAGGTTTGAGAAATGGGAACACGAAAAAAATATCTTTCAATCGCAGAATTTTGTGAGATGAATGGAATACCGAGATACAAGTTTTACAAAATTCTGCATCATCACCCGGAGCTTGCAAGAAGAATCCGCACAAGCACATCGGGAGAGCGGCAGCTTGACGAGCTGTCTTTAAAAACGGCAAAGGCAATTTTTCGGAAAGAGAAAATTGAGGACAAGCGGAAATTATCTGCCAATGCTGCTGCCGGCGAGATAAATATTCTTGCTGTTCAAGTCGATGAGCTGAGAGAGCAGCTGAAAAATCTTCAAAGAGAAAACGAACGCTTGAAAAAATATATCAGCCTTGAAAAGCAAGACGGAAGAAAAAACAAAGCAATAGCTTCTGCTGTTCTGAAAACTTTGGGCAGAGATTATCTTCCCGGCGATGAAAAAAGATTGGCTGAATATCTTTCAAGTTGTAATGATTTCAAAATTTTTATGGACAGCAGAATAGAGAAAGCATAGGAGTGTGATTTTTAAAATGAGGATAGATGAAATTGAAAAGCTGGACAGAAATTTTCTTACGGCAAGCGAGGCCGCTGCGGCTATTGGAATTTCTCTTGCGACCTTTTATCGGAACAAGAGCAAAATGGAATTCCCGATTATCCGAATCGGCAGGCAGATACATATTCCCAAAGAGCCGTTTTTGAATTTTCTCCGATACGGTGAGTGTAAAAAATCGGGGGACAGATGAATGTGTGCTTGAAAAATTCTGACGGAGTAACAACGGTGTGTTACGGAAATGTTCAAGAATGGGATAGCAGGAGCGAAGCAAAAAGATTTTTTCTTGATGCTATGCTTAACTCGGACGGTTCGGAGCGTGAGAGATATTCTAACGTTTATCTGAAAATTATGCTGGGATATTCCTATTGCACCGACAGCGTTGAGGACTGATTTTCTCAATTCTCCCTTGTGGAAAATGCGAATCAAGCCGCATTTTTTCACGGTTTGGGGGTGTTAACGGTTGAATGGCGGAGTGGTGGGGCAGTTCCCCGCAAGCGTAGAAAGGTCATATGACCTTTCGCTGCCGAACACGCAGATTCGGCATTCTTAGGGATAAATCCCTAAAACCCTGATAGATATGGAGATGATAGAATATGCCAACAAGAAAGGGCAACAAAGCGATAGTTATATATTTTTCCCCGGAGGAATGGAAGGTTGTTTGCAGAAAGGCAAAGGCGGCGAATTTGAAAAATGGAACATATATCAGAGTGTCTGCCACGAAAACAGAAATCAAGATTTACGATTTGAAAGAAATTCTTGCAATCAAAAGAGCATTGGAATCAGTTGGAAACAACGTTAATCAGGTGGCAAGGACTGTGAACAGAACAGGAGCTGTCTATCAAAAAGACATCGAGGAATTGCAGGAGGAATTCAAGTATTTCAAGAACGCAATCAAAAATTATCTGTTTGAAATTTCTCCAACGCTTATTGTGTGAGGTGGGATATGCCAATTATCAAACATATTCCAATCTATTCTGCACCGAAAAAGTTTCTTGCTTACATTTCCAACGAGAAAAAAATCGAGGGGACTTTAATCACGGGATTGAATTGTTCGACCAATGCGGCAAGTGCATACGAGGATTTTAGACTTCTCTTTGAGAGATTTTCCAACAAAAGATTTTTCAAACGTTCCATAAAAGAAGAAACCACCGAGCGAGAAAAACGGCAGATTCGTCTGCACCATTACATCCAATCTTTTAAACCCGGAGAAGTGTCGGCGGCGGAAGCTCATAGGATTGGCTTGGAGTGGGCGGAAAAAGTTTTCGGAAAAAATCATATGGTGCTGTGTGCGACACATATTGATCGCTGTCACGTACATAATCATTTTGCGGTTGCTCCCTATGACCTTGACGGAAAGCACTGGTATGCGAACAAGGAAATTTTACGGCGTTGCAGAAAAATTTCCGATGAAATTGCAATAGCTCACGGTTTATCAGTAATCGAAAAACCGAAGTATCGAGCCAACCACAAGTACGGCGAGTACAAATTACGGCGTGAGGGAAAGTCTTGGAAACAGAATTTGTGTGACGAGATAGACAGGCTTGTTGTGAAAGAGAGCGTTAAGAGCATTGACGACTTGATAAAAGAGCTTGAAGCGAAAGGCTATGGAATTAACCGAGGAAAATATCTTGCGATAAAGGTTAAGCCAAACCGAAAAGCAATCCGCAGTTTTCGTTTGGGTGACGGTTATTCTCTTGAACATCTGGAATATCGAATTGCAAACAAAAATCTTGAAATGCCTTTGTCCGAAGCGTTAAAGTATGAGGGTATTCAACGAGAATATGCCTTGTGTATCAGGCAAATACAAATTGAGCTTTACCGAAAACCCGAAGCGGACAGGATTTACCTTGCGACTTATCGGGAGGTTGTGAGGTCTTCGGAGCTGCTTTTCTTTTTGCAGGAGAATGATATTCATTCGGCTGATGATTTCAAGAAAGCTGTTGCCGATGCGGGCAAGGCTCTTGCCGATTTGAAAAATGAGAAGAACGAGCTTTTGAAAAAAATTGCGGAGGAAGAAAAGCTGATTGAAGGAATCCCCAAATATCTGGAAGTGTTGAGCCGTAAACCCTTGCTTGTAAAGGACATCAAGGAGCTTGCGAAGTACAATTACATCAAGGACGCAGGAGTGAAAACTGCTGATGATATTTCTGTTCATCAAGAAAAAATTGTAGAAATGAAACGGCAGCTTGGAGGAATGAAAGAAAAAATCTCCCTCGCCTTTGAAAAGCGTAAGGAGATTTATGACTTCTATGATTTTTACGAGAGCCGAATGAAAAGTGATTATGAGATTTTGCTGGAGCAAGCTAAAGAGGAAATGGAGAGGATTCGTGTTGCGGAGGAGAAAGAAAAGGCGGAGCAGGAAATGGAGATGAACGAAAATGTTCGGGGCAGTTCTGTCTGTGGGGCGGTGAGGTAAAAGAAATGCCGTACTCGGAGTTTTCCGAGTACGGCGGATGCCCATAAATTAACTGCTCTACAAACTGGAATTTGACGTTCTATTAATGCTATTAAACCCAATCAATAGCATTCTTTACAAGTTTGACAAATGG
>ERZ825525.1314-NODE-1314-length-22626-cov-6.638651_pt1 | contig 22626 bp, 20 predicted proteins | sample MGYA00519930_ERZ825525 | MGnify/ENA primary metagenome ERZ825525 (study PRJEB31778, sample SAMEA3449203) | human gut metagenome | biome: human gut; feature: human-associated habitat; material: faeces | place: United Kingdom | collected 2010/2012 ... | reverse complement strand
AGCGCAACCTTGCCAAGGTTGAGGTCGCGGGTCCGAGTCCCGTTTTCCGCTCTCGAGACCTTTGAAAGAAAAGGCGATGGAAAGCAAAAAACCTTATGTATCAATGATATGTAAGGTTTTTTCGTTTTTTAGGCGACGTATTCGAGAGCATAAAAAAGCAGGTTGCTCGGACCGAAATCGTGACCTGTTTTGCTCGGGCCGAAAACAGGTCACGAATTACGCATAATGCGTTGTCTTGCATTGTTTTACGTCGCAATATTTCTATGCTGCATACGTTTAACCCATTCAAACCCATGCAGCCATGCGCCGAACGACATTTTCCGTGGTTTTCTTCTGCAAGAAGACCAAAATTTCCAGGAAGGGCAAAGCGCCCATCTATGCCCGTATCACCACTTCGGGCCTCTCGACCGAAATCTACACCCGCTGTCAAATCGAGCCGGAGCGCTGGAACCAGCGGCTCGAACGTTCGCTTTACAAAGACGAGATAGACCTTCGAATCAACGATATCATCGCCAGTTATCGGGCAAATATCCTTGCGGCCTACGACCGGCTGATTCGTGAGGGCAAAGGGCCGAACTGCTTCGCCATCAAACAGTGCCTTGAAAATCCGAATGGCAATCCGCGGATGTTTCTTGCCGAATTTTCGAAATACTGCGACAAACGGCAGAGAGAAGTCGGAGTACGTATCACTCAACTCACGGCGAACAAATACCATCGCCTGCTGCGCTATATGACTGAATACACGAAAGGACAGTACAGGAAAGACGACCTGCCGCTGGATGCGATCGATTATGCGTATATCGACGGACTGAATACCTTCATGCAGACGGCCCACAACTGCAGGAACAACGGGGCGGTCAACCTGCTGTGCTGTCTGAAGAACTTTATCCTCTATGCCATCCGCAACGAATGGATCGAGAAGAACCCGTTCCGGTACTATAAGATGAAGGTGGATAAAACGAACGTCAAGGTTCCGCTGACCCGAGAGGAATTGGATACGCTGCTCAGAAAACCGATGCCCAACGACCGGCTCGACCGTATCCGGGACGTGTTCTGTTTCTGTGCCTTGACGGGATTGGCCTTTACGGATGCGGACCATCTGCGCAAGGAGCATATCACGACCGACGAAGAGGGTACGGTATGGATTCACAAGCTGAGGGAAAAGACGGCGGTAATGAGCCGTGTGCCGTTGCTGCCGCAGGCGATTCGGATACTGAAGAGGTACGAATCCGACGAGACCTGCAAATCCCGGGGTAAGCTGCTGCCTGTGCCCTCCAATTCGAAGATGAATGCCTACTTGAAGGAGCTGGCGGGAATCTGCAATATTCCGAAGAATCTCACGACGCATTGCGCGAGGCATACGTTCGCCACGCTGGCCATCGAATACGGCATGCCCATCGACATCATCGCAAAAATCCTCGGGCATACGAATACCAACATGACGCGGCACTACGCCAGAATCTCCGAGGCGAATATCAGCCGGGAAATGCGGAAAATAGGAAAAATGCTGACGGCATGATATCTTTTTTGGCAATAGCGGCGAAGAACTGCAACGGTTCTTCGCCGTTACTGCCGTATTCCGGCGAAGCAACCATCGTTTGGCCATTCGGCTTGAATTCACGAATGCATGCATTCATGAATGCCGGTTTTATTTCTCGCTATGATTCGAGAAAGAATGTTCTCTTCAATGAATGGCTTTGTTCTCGAGCGACCGATATAATACGGGCAAGGTATCTTTTTATCATGATTGAGTTCCATCGTTAAATGCATGCTTCCGTTTCTGCGACAAGGCACAGCAGATCGGCATGCCGGCCGCACGCACTCATCCCTCTGAGTCCCCTCGTAACACAACACATCTGAAGCCGGTCCGGATGCAGAAACGCTACGGAAAACTTTACAAACTTCGGAACGGAATTCTCCGCCACGGATTTTCCCATCGCCAGATGGGAGCAAGCTGTGTTTTTGTCCGACAAATCAACATTTGTCCGACAAAAACGCTTGCTCTGCGAGGCCGGGCGTTCTCCCAAGTCGAACGCCTTTTTTAACGACTATGGATACCGACCGGAAACAGACTGACAGGAATGACTGAAAGCCGAAAATTTCGAGTTGCAAGTACTCTTTCCATCTCAATGAGGAGCAGTGCATTCGTTTCAACGAGATGTTATGCCGGGCCGCCGCTACGCGTTGGTTCCTATAGAAAAGCTCTTCACCTTGTATAAGGATGTCGGCGAAGAGGTGTCGAATGATGAACTTTCGTATATTTTCGACACGCTTTCGGAGCGCATTTGCACGCACAAGGGTATCTGAAAAGTAGGGATTTCGTATATTTGCCGTATGGAAAAAGGATATGTTCACGTCTATACCGGCGACGGCAAAGGCAAGGCCACAGCGGTTTTCGGATCGGCTGTTCGGGCATTGTGTGTCGGAAAGAGTGTCTACGTCGGGCAATTCGTCAAGTCGATGAAGTACAACGAAACGAAAATCGAACGCCTGTTCGACGGCCCGAATCCGGCATTCGGCCGTATCCGCATCGAGCAATTGGGACGGGGTGTTCCATCGGCAAAAAGCCGGAAGCCATCGACATTGCAATGGCTTCCGAAGGGTTACAGCGTTGCGCCCGGCTGCTTGCGGGCGACGAATACGACGTGGTGATTCTTGACGAACTGACCATAACCCTGCATTTCGGACTGCTTGCGACCGATGAAGTGTTGGCCGCCTTGCAGCGACGGTCGCCATCGGTCGAAGTCGTCGTCACGGAGCGTTATGCGCCGCAGGCATTGATCGAGGCTGCCGATCTGGTAACCGACATGCGGGAGGTGAAGCACTATTACGCGCAGGGCATTCTTTCGCGCGACGGCATCGACCGATAATTCCTCGGACAGCATACGCCGCCTCCGTACCGGGCCCTCCTTTCGGGGCTTACTCCAATTTCCGACAATAGTACATCTCCCGGTCGTCTTCATTCAATGCTTCGGGATGGAACACGGCGATCAGATCGTGCAGCACCGCATCGGGCTTCACCACGCCCGATTCCCAATAATCGTTGCCTCCGGCGGCATTCGTGCGCTTGTCGCAGTTGTAGACCTCGCCCCGGCGGACGCAGGGAACGCCGGCGAATTTCGGCAGCCGGGAGCAGAACTCGGCGAGAGTCGAAAAACTGCCGACATTAATCCACACGTCGGCCTTAGAAGCCAGCAGGTAAGCCTCTTCGAGGTCGACGGGCAGCGAACGGTTCGACGTGTTCTTTTTGTATAATCCCCGCCCGCGTCGGCGATGAGGCGTGCAACGTAACTTCCGGTCGAAGCCATGAACCACGAATCGCCGTAGGGGGTGTTGATCATCACCTTCGGTTTGGCTTCGACTTCCGCGACCTTCGTCTTCAGCGCCTCGTAGCGCTCCGGAACGGGCGCGAATACGGCTTCGCCCCGCTCGCGGATGTCGGCGATCTCCGCCACGGCCACCAGCCACTCGGCCTTGCCGAGCGGCGACTCCTCCAGATACTCCCCGATGTAGCAGAACGGGATACCCATCTCCCGCAGTTTGGGTTCCATGCCGCTGGCGCCGTTCACACCGTAGAGCAGCACCAGATCGGGGCGCTGCGCGAGCAGCCGTTCGTAGTCGATATTGCCGTCGAAGCCGATGTCGGCCACGGCATCGGGGTGGGAGGAGACATACTCATTCGAAACGTAATCCCGGCCCGAGACGCCCACTACGCGGTCGGTCTCTCCCAGCGCATCGAGCATCGCCACATGGGTCGAGGAGAGACAGACGATACGCTTCGCTCCTGCTTCGACCCTCTGCCCTTCGAACCCTTCGGGGGCTCGCTCCCCGTCGCGGGCGAGGAAGAGCATCGTTTCGGTATTTTCGGCCCCCTGCCACGGATCGAAGACCTTGAGAATCGTGCTTCGCCGCCCCTCGGCCCCGACGATCTCGAAACCCGAGGCGTGGGACGGCGTATAGACCGCGACCGTGAAATCGTCGAGCGAAGCCGCGTTCCGGCTTCCGCAGGCTGCGAGCAGCAGGGCCGCAGCGGCAAAAAAGAGAAGATGCAATCGTTTCATCGTATGGTTAGGTGTTTATCTGTCCGAAGCAGACTCTTGGTAAAACAGTTCCGGAGCCAGCCGGCAATAAAATGATTCGCCGGAGGTTCGTTCCGTCAGTTGCAGGTAGAGCGGCGTGTCCTCCTCGGGTAGAGCCGAGGCCCCCTCTGTCATGATTGCGGCGAACCGTTTCGGCGGGAGCGTGCCCGCTTCCACCGCGAAAGCCGTGTCGCCGACTCCGTCGGCGGAGGTCAGCACGAGGGTCGTGCCGTCGTCCGACAGGGCATACGTTCCCCGTTGCAGTTCGTCGTACTCCAAGAACTGTCCCCACCACTCGTGCGCGGTATTCCGCACGAGCCGGTACTCGCACACATCGTTCGCCCACAGGAACAATCCGTCGTTGCGGCGGAGAACGGTCCGGTCGTCATCCGTACCTGCGGAGACGAACAGGCAGAGGTAGAAGTCCACGACCGTGACGGCGATTTCCATCCGTTCACCGGAGGGGATGTCCGTAAGCGTAACCGTCGTACGGCCTATGGCATGCCCCGTAACGGAGAGCGTCCGGCCGTCCACGGCGACGGTTGCGACGGACGGGTCGGAGGATACGGCTTCGTAGTCGCCGCTTCCGAAGACGGTGTAGCGGCCGGTCATCCCCAGCCGGAGGTCTGCAGTGCCGTCTCCGGAGACAAAGAGGTTGCGCTCCGGGCCGGGACAACCTTTACCCGAGCAGCCGGCAAGAAGGGCTGCCGCGATAAGGCTTGTGAGGAAAAACAGTCGGTTCATAGTTTTCTCAATCTTCCGTATGAACCGCACGCGGGGAGCCGGAGGTAAATCGTCGTATGGCAGACAACTCTTTACTAATCTCCAAAAACTCCGGCTCCCGCAATGCGGCCGTAAAAGAGCGGCGGCGATTTTCAATACGAAGAAAGGTTTGCAATGGTTCGCCGTGATTAAAAGGGACGCCGCCGCAGAGCGTTATTTCCGTTTTCCCCATTTGGGGCGGATATCGAGGAAAATCTCGTAGTTCATACGCGGCATGGGCCGCGACAGAACGGTTTCGTATTCCTCGTCGAGAAGGTTCTTCACGGCGACCTTGACCGAAAAGTCCGCCCAGCGGAACGAGAACAGCTTCTCGAGCGAGACGTCGCTCATGAAGTAAGGCAGCACGCGGCCGATTTTGGTCTTCACGTCGTTGTTCGAAGTGGTGAACCGCTCGCTGTAATAGCACCATTTGTAGAGGAAGCGCCAGGATTTGTAGGCCAGGCGCCCTGAAACGGCCGCCGAGTATTCGGGCACATATACCAGCTGTTTACCGATGGCTTCGTCCGCCCAGTCCACCGGGTCGCCGTGGTTGATCGAGGGCGTCCACGAAAACGTTCCGTCAATGCCGAGCTGCCAGTTCCGGGCCAGCTGTACGTTCAGGTCGCCTTTCAGCTCCACGCCGTAGGCATGCACCTCCTTGATATTCATCGGCGTCCAGAATCCTTTGAAAGTCGGCAGCCAGACAATCCAATCGTCGATGTAGGAGTCGAACCACGTCGCCTCGCCGCTGAGCGAGTAGACGCCCTCTTTTCCCACGGCGAACGAAAGCCCCGCATCGTAGGTGAAACCGTGCTCCTTTTTCAGATCCGGATTGCCGCCCGGCAGGAAATAGAGGTCGTTGAGCGACGGGAACCGGTAGTTGCGCGAAATGGAGGCCTTGGCCACGACGTTGCCCCGCTTGGAAATCGTGTAATCGGCGAAGAAGGCCGGAATAACCGGGGTCCACTCCGACCCGAACATCTCTTCGCGCAACGCGAACGACAGGCCCAGCCGGTCGGCGGGCATCCACTTGGCGGAGACATACCCCGACAGTTCGATGCGCCCCTGGTCATAACCCACGACCACTTTTTTGTTGTTCCCCTGCGCTATCGACTGGGAATTGAGCTCCAGCACGTTCCTGTCCTTGCTCTTCACGAAATGCTGGTGCACGGAGACATTGGCGGTAAAGAGCCATTTCTTGCCGATGTAGTACTCCCCTTCGACGGAGCCGTAAAGCGTATTGACGAAACTCCGCGAGCGAATCATCTCCGCCCAGTCGCCGTTGCCCTTGTCCTGCGAAAAATCGTAAGCCTGCCGGGTGTGGATGTAACCGGCCCGGACCCCTACCTTCCAGTTGCGGCGCAGGTGGTCCCACGACAGAATCCCGCGGAAGGTCTCCTCGCGCTGCTCGTTGCGATACTCCGTATCGGAACGGTAATCGACGTTGAGCATCGGAACGCCGCGCCGCGAATGGATATACCACGCCTGCAATCCGAGCCGGTCGCCCCGGCCCGTGTTGTAATAGGCCTCCTGGAGCACGTGCAGGTCGTGGAAATCCCCGCACTTGTTCCTCTCGACGGGATAGTACGTGCCGATGATGTTGCGGTCGTCATCGTAGACATTCATCTTCTTGTTGTAGTTCCGATACCTGAAATCGTTGGGCGAAGAGGAGTAGACCACTCGCGTGGAGGTTTGCCAGCGGTCGCTGCCGTAGGTGAGCCGCAGGAATTCGTCGAATGTCGAGAACGATCCGATGCCCTGCACGTACTGCATGTTGAACCCACGCGTCTCGGCCGGGCGGGTTGAGAGGGCCACGGCGCCGCCCAGACCGCCGCCCGTCATATTGACCGACGACGTGCCGTGCAGCAGCGTGGCGTCGTCGATGAAATACGACGGAATCATCGAAAAATCGGTCATGCCGAGCATCGGCGAATTGATGCGCATGCCGTTCCACGTCACCTGCGTGTGCGAGGGCGATGTGCCGCGGAACGCCACGGTCGAGAGCGTGGCGCGGCCGTACTGCTTGACGAAAATCGAGGTGTTGAACGTCAGCACGTCGGCCATCGACAGGGCGATGTTCTCGTGCAGCACGGTCGTATCGAGTTTCGTCTGCTGCACGCCTATCTCCTTCATCGGACGCCGGGCCGTGATACCCACTTCACGGATCGGAACCACGAACGACGGATTGCCGTTCCACCAGCTGCTGTGGGAAGAAGCCGGCTGGGACGGGGGCTCTTGAGCCGATACGGCCGTCACACAAAGCAAACCTATCAAATGGGCGAGTTTCTTCATTCGTAAAAGTTTGAATTACCGCACCCGCGGGTTGCGGGTGCGGTAATGTCCTCCATATTATTGTTTCGAAGCATGACCCGCCTTCATATCCTCGTAGGTCGGGCTGTATCCGCAATCCTCGTGTACGAACCACGTATCGGCATTCAGCTGTCCGATGACGGGCAGGAACGCGCTGAAATCCGTAAGTTTTCCGCAGCCTTCGATATGCACCGACCCGATTTTTTGGATAACGGGAAGCTCGATCGTCTCCAAAGGAGAGGAGGGACTGCCGTTCTCGTGGATTTGGAAAATCCCCTCTACCTCTTCCAATGCAGGCAGTTTCAAATCCGTGAAATATGCCCCTCCGAGTCCGAGGTCGAGCGTGAATCCCCGTCCGCCTACCTTCCGGAGTTTCGGGAAGTTCAGGCCGTCGTAAGAGAGAAGAGCGCAGGAGCCGTACACGGCATCCTTGTAATATTGGTCGTTCGCCCCCTCCTTGTAATAAGCGGGATTCGCCGCCGTGCCGACCTCTTCCAGCTCCGGCATGTCGATGGCTGCATAGATGTTGGTGCTGTCGAAATAGAGCTGTCCTCCGACTTTGTGCAGGCTCCGGAAGTCGCAGCTGCCGCTGTCGTTCGAGACGTTATCGGTAACCGCCAGGTATCCGCCGACCTCCGTGAGTTTCGGATACGCAATCGTCTTGACATCGTTCAGAAGATTCCCTTCGACCCGTTCGAGCGACGGCGTCGAAACACCGACTTGTTGGCCGAGACCGAACGAGACATCGCCCCGGACGATTCTCAAGGTCGGGAAAGTGCAGTCCGTACCGGGCGAGTAGACAAGTCCGGCGAGTTCTTCGGCCCCGTCGACCTCGTTCAGCAGTTTGTTGTACCTCAATTCAAGCGTTACGTCCGCTTGTGCGGGCATCGTAAGCGTCTCGATCAGATTCATGTTGGTGAGCAGAAGCCGACCGCCGCCGGAGAAGGTCGTTCCGGAGAAGTCCAGCGGGTCGAGGACTTTGCTCAGATTGACCAATTCGATGCCCTTCACCGTAACTCCGTTCAGAGCGGGGAGAGTGCGAAGTTCGGCAAATGCCGTGAGGAAGACCGTTCCGTCCACCCGGGTCAGACCGTTCATGTCGATCTCCTTGACTCCCGTATTCATCGTCATACCGCCGATTGCCGTATCGTCGGTATTGGCGATGAACTGAATGTCTCCGCCGACCTCGGAAAGTACGGGCAGCGAAATCGTCTCGAATTCGTAGGGAATCGTCGGCAGCAGCACGGCCCCGGCCGAGGTCAGCGCTTCGAATTTCACGGCATTGAGTTTCGCAAGGTTCTTGACGGTGATTTTGCCGCCCACAGACCCAAGCGCCTTCATCTCGACGGTGGTCATATCGCCGCCGGCCTTGTTCTCGTTCGACCCCTGCAACTCGAAGTCGCTGCCGATTGTCGCCAGAGAAGGCGTCGTTACCGACGTAATCGCCGCCGAACGCATGACCAGCGAACCGCCGATCGCCGTCAGCTTCTCGGCTTCGAACCACTGCACCTTGTCGTTGCAGATCACTACGTCGCCCGTCACCTCTTCGAGCGACTTGAGGCTCGCGTAGTAGAGTTCGGGAGCCGTGGATGCCGCCTCGGTCGAGCCGATGCGCAGACCTCCGATTTTCACGACGTTTTCCAGACCGTCCAACGCAATACCCTTGTAGGTGTTGTTGATGACGACGTCGCCTTCGATTTGCGTGAGCGCCGAGAGCGCCTTGATGTCCGTCACGAAGTTGTCGCCGCTCTCCTCGCCGACGATAAGGTCGCCCTTCAGAATCGTCACGCCCTTGTCGGCGAACGCCTTGACCTCTGCATCGGTCTTCAGCGTAACGTCGCCCTCCTCGCGGATGTCGTCCTTCACGACGAGGTATTTGTAGTCGTTCGTCTCGCCGTTGTAGGACGTTACGCGGAACTGACGCTCGGTATCCCAGTCGGTAATCGTCGACGGGTCGGGCATGATCGTCGCCGAAGGAGTGTACTCGAATTCGGCCGTCGCACCGTCAAGCGAGACGTTGTAGGGCACCGTCACGGTGATGTCGTTGCCCGCGATCTCCGCGGCATAGGAGTTACCGCCGACGGTCAGCACCACCGAGGTGATGAAATTTTCGTCGGCATCTTCAGGGATCGGATCGGTCGGATTGTCGTCGCTGCAACCGGCCAGCACCAGCGAACCGGCTGCGAACAGCAGCATAATTTTTCTCAGGCTCATGTCTTTATTCGTTTTTTGGTTGTTTACTTTTCGTTATCGGTTGCAATGGACAAGTCCGTAAAGGAGAACACCTCCGTCGAAACTTCGCCGAGCCAGCCGCTCTTGACCTGCACGCCCGTCTGCACCTTGATGAAGTCCACGTATTGCAGATCTGCCGGCGTTCCGTCGCGGTGCATGGCGTTCGAAATCCGGAATCCGTTGGTCTGGCCGCTGCCGTCCACCACGTCGCCGCCGAGGTTGTCTTTGAGACTGAAATTATCGGCATAGCCCCAGTCGTAGGTTTTGTTCTCCCAATATCCGGTCTCCGGATCCTGCACGTTGTTCGGAGCCAGACGGGTTCCGTAAAGGGTATAAGTATCCTCCCTGACCCAAGCTGGATAGTAGTAATCCTGCTGGTGGTAGGTGATCAGGTAGTCGATGCATCCCGATTTACCCTCCGAATCGGTCCATTGCACGTCCATCTGCCTGCCGGCGGGACGGTAGTAGGTGACGGCGTAGTTCTGGATCGTCCCCTCCTTGCCGGTGTCGCTTCCGCGCAGTTCGTACCACTCGTCGTCGGGCTCGCCGTTCCCGTTGATGTCCTGCATGACCCAGACGATGCCCGGCTCCGACGAGCCGTCGAAAGCGTTGCCCTGAATCGTGAAGTCGTATTCGCCCTCCGCCGTCGCCCGTTTGGGAATGCTGTGGTCGAATCCCACGACGATATAACCGCCAAAAGCGCCGAGCGACACCCAGATCTTCTCTTTCAGACGCCTCTCAGCATAGGCGACGGCCGCCTCCTGCGTCGTCTCCGTGCCGTCAAATCCGCCCGTTTTCATTTCGCCTACGAACTGTCCCGGTGCGGGCGTATATTCGTATACCTTGTTCCACAGCGGCGAATTTCCTCCTGTGGCCGGACGATAGCGGTCTTCCTGCGCGGCATCGACGCAGGTTACTTTCACCTCGGCCGAAAGCGCCGTTTCGGCGCGGGTGATGTTGCGGGTAAGACGTTCTGCCCGCTGTTTCGCTTCGCGCACCGTAACCCGGACGATATGTTCGCCCGCTTCGGTCGGCGTATACCGGAACATGCGCTCCGCAGCGTCGGGAACCGTCTCGCCGTCCACGCTCCACGCGAACTGCGGATTGTCGAAATACTCCAACTGCGGTTCGAGGAAAATCGGCGTGCCGATATACGCATAGCGATCCGTCGATGTGCGAAAGATGGATTGCGCGGGAAAGAAAACCTCGTAGGGCAGTTCGTCCACGACCTCGACCGGAATCTCCTTCGTCGCCTCGCCGTCGACGTTCGAAGCGCGGCAGACGACCATATAGGTGCCGAGCTCCGCCTCGTTGAACGTATAGGTCACGCCTTCGGCCACGACCTCGCCCTCGCGCAGCCACTCGCACCGGAATCCCTCCAGGTCGGAGTTCTGAATGTCGGGCGTAAAGACATAGTCCGTGTTTTGCAGGACTTTCAGCCCCTTCGACGGCAGAACCAGCGAAATGACAGGCGGAGCCATCTCCAGCACCTCCACCTTCAGCTCCTCTTCGGCTTTGCCGTTTTCATTCTGCACCGTGAACGTTACGTACACCTCGGCCGCTTCATCCCATGTATAGGTCAGCATCGGCTCCGTGGAGAGCAGTTTCCCGTCCGACGTCCATGAAAAGAGGGCGTTTTCGGCATACCTGACCGTCGGGGCGATGGTCAACGCACGGCCGACCTTCACCGTATAGATGCCCGTTTCGCTGTCGAGCGTGATTTCGGGGGCCATCGGCTGATCCTCCTCGACCAGGTCGTTTTTGTTGCAGGAGGATAAAACCGCCAATGAACAGATAGTGAACAGTAGAATTTTTCTCATAAATCGAATAATGTTATCTCCAGCAGAAAGCTCCCGGAATGATTCCGACGGTGAACGTGTCGAGCAGCTCGCCCTCGGCAGAATAGCGCAGCACCACGCCGTTCTGCACGTAGTCGATGGCGTCGGCCACATAGACGTCGCCGTTCACGGGATTGACGGTCAGTCCGTAATAGAGCGTATTGTTGTATTCGAGGAAGGGTTTCACCGGCACGCGGTCGGCTGTTACGTCCATGCACCAGACATCGTTGTTGAGCCAGTAGATTTTGTCCTTCGTGCCGTTGAGCTGCACTTCCGAAGGCCAGTCTCCGAATTTGAACTTGAACTGCTTCTCGACCTTGAACGTCTCAGCGTCGATGCAGTAGAGCGACGGCGCTTCGTGTCCGTAGGGCGAACCTTCGTAACCGCCGTCGGTAATCGTCCACATCTTGTTGTTGCAGTCCATCACCAGCGACGTGGGCTGGATGCCGATTACCAGTTCGTCCACCACTTCGTCCGTCTCGGTGTCGATTTTCAGGATGCGGTTCTGATACGACCAGCAGTTCGTGAAGACGTACTTGCCGTATTGCACCATCTGTTCCGTGGATCCCGACTCGTAGTCCATGTCCGTCTCGACGTAACCCGTTATCTGGTAGGTCTTGGGATTGACGATATAGATGCGCGGGTCCCAGATTTGCGTGACATAGGCCTTTTCGTCCGAAAGAAAATGGATGTACCGGGGCGAAGTGAATCCCGTGATACGGCCGATCTCCTTGAACGTATTGGGGTCGATGGCGAAAATCACGCCCGAATTGTTCACCACAATCCAGCCGACCCCCTTGTGAATGACCATCGACTGCGCTACGTCGCCCAATTTCATGCCATTGGCGCGGGCGAATACCTCGTTCTCCACATGCTTCATTTCCGGGTTATAATACGAGAGCGACGCATTGCCGTACATGAAATTGCCTTCGTTGGTGATGAACAGCCCTTTGCCCGTGACCTCATCGCCGTTCCCGAAATCGCCGCCGACGTCGAAGGCCTCCTCGTCAATGGGACCGTATCCCATGCACGAGGAGAGCAGGATTGCAAATAAAAGACAGAGTATACGCTTTATCATGGATGTAAATCGAGATAGGCGGAAACGGAGAGCAAACCCCGTTTCCGCCTTCGCCTTTCAATCAGTTTCTGGAAATACGGATGTCGTCGATGCAGACATAAGCCGGCGTGTTCAATCCGTAGGCGCCCGAATCCGAACCCTCGAAATCGAACTCTATCCGGTTTACCGCCTGCTTCTTGATGTTCGTAAGGTCGAACAGCGTCCATGTCGTCAGACAGGTGTTCACTCCGTTCCGATAGTCCGCCAGATAAATTTCGTCCGTCGCCGCGGGAGCCGTCTCTCCGGTCTTATAACCGCGAACCACCAGCTTGAACCAGCCGTTCTTGCTCGGGAGACTTCCCTGCGTGAAGCTGTTGCCGTGAACGATTACGCCGTAACCGTAGGAAGAGTTGCAGACGTACATTTGGTCGAACTTACGCTCCACGCCGTTTGCCAGCGACATCTGCGCACAGGCGATGAAACCCGAATAGGTGTCGGTATAACCGTAGACCACGCCGAAGTTCGATCCGCTGTGCCCGGCATCCGCATTCGCTCCGTTCGTGGAGGCGGTATTGTAGACACTGCACTGATTCTCGTACGAATACCACCATTCGCCCGTTTTGCCGGAGATGTTCGACATCTGATTCCAGTTCGAAACGGCGATACCGCCGTTCCAGTAGTTGTACGTACCGCCGTATCCGTCTTCGTTCAGACCGTATTCGATGTTGAAAAGTCGTGCGGCCTTATCGGTATAAGTCCGGAAACGTGCCGGAGCCGACCCGGTATATCCGTCGTACAGGTTTGCACCGTACGACGAGGGGCCCGCGAGTTGATCTTCGGGGACATCGTCGAAGGTTACGGTAACCCAATCGGTTCCGACATCAGCACGTGTTTCCGGAGAGGCCGAATCGAGCGGCTCCATGTAGAAATCGTCATCCGCATTACAAGCGGTGAAAGCGATGGCAGCTGCCGTCATGGTAGTCATTGCCAGATAACGTAGAGTTCTTTTCATAACTTTTTGATTTAAGTTGGACAAAAAAGATCGGACTATCAAAACCAGATGAAAGAGAGATATTCCCCGCTTCGGGATATAACGAACGACGCCCACAGCAAACCGAAGCTTGCCACGGGCGTCATTGGTATATGGAAAACCGGTAAATCGAATATTCGATTTACCCCCCCCCTTCTCCAAAATGGATGCTATGTGTCTCAGAGCGCTCATCATCCGGTTCCGAACTCTTTTTCGTTGCGGATTTGTTCCCCGGAAATGCAAGCGAAATCGGCTGAACGGGCCTTCGGATACCGGCCGTCCGATTCGCACCCGTGTCCCGCAGGTACAAAATCCAATCATTGTTACGGCAGGTCTTCTGACTCGTCCCGTTCACCGCGCCTTCCCGGTAAAAACCAGTGGCAAAGAGTGCGGATGAACCGTTTCTCCCGAAAGAGAGGGACTTACAGCAGCGAGCACTGTTCCGGATTCTCACCGGATTCCCTTTTAATTCCGGCCGACGACTCGGCTCGGAAAACCAATAACGGTACAAAGATATTATTTTTTTCTGTTCATTATCTTCATTTTCGCAAAAATTCCGATCATCAAGTCCGAAAACAATATTTCATGTCTTTTCGGAATGCTGATAAAAATACGAGACCTAAAAAATTAGAAAATACCTGTGAGAACATATTGAGAATCGTAGTTATCTTTTGGAAACACACCCCGATTCGTACCCGAAGGCCCCGGAGAGTGTCCGGGCCAACATATAGCCTCCTCTAACGACCTCCTTACTTTCAACCGCAACTCCAGACCAAGCGTATTGGCGATTTTCGAGAGTATGGAGACGGAAGGATTCCTTTACAATCGTAATTATGCCTACAGACAAGCAAAAGCGCAATAAGTTGCCCGATTTGTTCGATTAAGGACGCCTGGTATTATTCGATGAGTCGGAAATGCGAAAAATACGGATTTTCAAAAGTAAATTTCTGCATCGGGAAAAATTCGTAGTTGAAAAACGCTTTCTATTAACAGGTGAAGACAATATAAACACCGTTCGATGCAATCTGTCGGATGGAAAACTTTCCCAAGTAGGGTATTTACAATCTGGTTATAATTATTCCCCAGCTTCTGAAATTGGTAATAAAAGTCGTTCAGCCGTGCGATGAATTGTACTTTCGAAGGGTCGCGGCGAACGACAACGAACTCCTCGGCGAAGAGCCTTTTGACGATAAAGCGGCTGCGGTTGTGCTCCAGTCCTGCCTCGCAAAGCATCTGCTTAAAGCGAATGTTCTGTTCTTCGTTAAGCCGGAAAGAGTATTTGTAACTCGGCGTCCAGGGTTGTAGTGTTCTTTTTCGGTCGGTATTCATCGTATCGGTTAAAAAGGCGTTCGACTCGGGAGAACGCCCGGCCTCGCAGAGCGAGCACCTTTGTCGGACAAATGCCAATTTGTCGGACAAAGGTACAGCTCGCTACCCTCTGGCGAGGGTAAGAATCCGCACCGGAGCATCTCTTCCCGAAGTTTTCGGAATCCTCCGCTGCGACGGCTGATGCCGGGTCGGTTCCGGGTGCAATATTACGATGGTTTTCAGGGATAAAAAAGCGCCGTTACCGGCCATAGACGGCCTGGAGAGGACACTCGGAAGCAGGGGCCGGACGACGTATTATCTTGCAGACGGATTGATGCGAATCAACGCTTCTGTCTGCAAAGAGAGAAATGTCGGAGCGGAGGAATCTCCGGTTATCCGGCTCACTCCGGATTTACAGATTTCCGGAAATCAAGAAATATATATTTCTGTAAATCCGGATATCCGCGAATCCCGCAATGAATATGCAACCACTTAAATACAGAGAGAATGGAATCATCGAATCGGGAACCGGAGAGGTACTTCAGCCTCTCGGTCTGCAACCAGAAGGGCGGCGTGGGAAAGTCGACCTTCACGGTGCTTTTGGCCAGCTACCTGCATTACACGGTCGGATATGATGTGCTGGTCGTGGACTGCGACTATCCCCAGTGGTCGATCCATGCCCAGCGGGAGCTGGAGCTGGAGGCCGTCGTGCACAACGACTATTACAAGCTGCTCATGGTGCGGCAGTTCAAGGCTACGGGGCGCAGAATCTGGCCCGTCGTCCGCTGCATGCTACTCGACGCGCCCCGGGAGGTGGAGCGCATCCTGCAAGGCGGCTACCGCCCGCGGATTGTCTTCTACGAACTGTTTTATCAAAAGGCCTTTCTTAACTTTTTGATTTCATAAGGCAATAGCCCCAAACTTAATAAATTATCTTTGGGCATTTTGTTAATATGAACAATAAGCATTTCTGGACTTTGATCTTGTGGTAAAGTGTGTTTCAATTTGTTGATAGCCGAGTATGGAATATCATACTCCAATAGGGCAGCCAGGTTCGAGGGGAGAAATTTGTGCTCAAGGCTGGTTGCAAAAAAAGAATAGTTCCCGAAAGGTAGGTTATGTTTTCTTAAAACATATTCTTGTAACTCCGAAATAACGGATAACCATTTCGGCAGTTTATAATCGAACCAATGTCGAGCTACATTCAGAGCAAAAAAGGAGCGATTATCAATCCGTTCTTGTTCATCAGCTATTTTTTCTATCCAAAAAGCATCATTTGCCATGTCGCGTATCATGGCAGGAATAGATTGCAAATCGGCATATTGTTTAGTTAGAACACTCAATTGAGCAGCACTTTTAACGTCGGCCTTATTTTCTCCTGATTTCAGCAAATATTTCCAACACAATTCAATCACATATTTAAGTTGTGGATAATCTGGATATGATTTCCAATTCAATAGTTGCTGACAAGCCTCTAAATTACTTTCAATTTCTTCGACAATTTTTAATTGTCCTTCTATGTTAATCCCGGAATTTTTCTTGACTACTTCTTGAAGTTCGACTGGTAAGTCTTTAAAATTTTTCAATCGTTCTTTCGAGTTATTCTCCAATTCATTTTCCTCCAATGCAACTAATATCTCAAGAGGCGCATTATCTTGATTGAAAAGTGGAATATCAACAAATAAGTCCATTTGGTCCGGTTGCTTTTCAAAACGATAAACATTCCCAATGAAATGTTGTTTCATCCGTCCCGACCGACCTGCTATATTTTTATAGTCGAAAAAATCAATACGCTTTTTTCCTTTATCCCTATCATAGAGAATGACATTTTTTGCAGAAGTATTCACCCCCTCGATAAGTGTTGATGTGCAAAAAAGCCATCGAATAGAATTATGGTTAAATGCATCTACAATCGAACTCCCAAGATGCCTCGGCAAAGCTCCATGGTGAAATGCTACACCATAATTCAATGCCGAAATTAACGACCACCGAGGATTTATATTTTCGGATATCCACTCCGTCATTTCTTGGTTGTCTGATATGTTTCTTATATTTGATTTAATTTCATTCGCTTTTAAAAAATCAACAAATTCAAGACATAAAGTCGTAGCTTTATTGGGAGAGGAACAATATATCAAAGTCTGTTCATTTGTTTGGGATAATAATTCAAAAAGCTTCTGTTCTTTTAGTGCTCTTTTCTCTGAAGCCTTTATCTTGTCTTGTATTTCCAAACTTTTTTCGTCAACAGCAACCGTCGTAAACTCTGTCGGGAACCACATCAAATCGAATTTTTCTTTAAAAGAAGTTGGGATATTTTTGATCATGGGGCCCAACAAGTAAAATTTGTCGGTGAATCTTAAAAGTTTATGAAATGCTTGATTCAGTGAAATCGCACGATCATCATCCCTATCAAGACTTAATTTATAGAATTCGTCTATAACAAAAAACTCGATTTGTGGGAAATTTACATATTCGACAACCCGCTCTCCTGTGAATAAAAAAATATTGCCTTTTGTTTCATCCGGAATTTGGTTTGTCGAAACCACGATTTTATACGCATTCCGGTATTTCAAGAGTTTTTTACGCGTTTCATCAAGTAAAGCAAGCGTAGGCTGAATAATTACTATTTGCCGATAAATCTTGCTTGCAATGATCTCTTCTATAAGGAGACTCTTTCCAAAACTCGTCGGAGCGCTTACGACAACAGATCGTTTGTTTTGTAATTCGATGGATAACTCTTGTTGCTCGGCATGTAAATAGACGTCTTTCAAGAAAGGAGATTTATGATACTCATATCTCAATGCTGCACTTTCCGAAAGATACAATGGGTCGACATACGGATACAATCCGGCTGCTTCTGTCAACTGATTCCATATTTGTTTTGTATTTTCCGGTATTTTATCCCAAGCGTCCAGAACGCGAATAACAATATCCCGACCTTGATTTTCGCTCTCTTTGTTTGATAGCAATATCGAACAAAACCTTGATAACTCAAAACTGTCATCATAAGTGATTTCTGATGTATTGCTTAAAAACGAAACGGCATTTTTGATATCCAGAAAGTTCATATTGCCTGCATTGCTTTTAACTTCTTATCAAGCTCTTTGTTCAATTCGTCTTTATCGGGGATTGGAAGCAATAATAAAATTATTTCCAAGTTAGACGCAGGCTTTTTCCGATTGAATTCATCGTGCAAAGCTTCGCATTCGTTTTTAAAATCTTCGATATATTGTTGTGTTTCATTACAATGATTCACGAATAAGCTGCTATTGTATGTGCATACCATTGGTATTACGATACTTGAAAAAATTACATCCAATTTTTGATGTTGGTGCATCAATGTTTTCCAATACTCTATTTGGGGAGTTTCGGTTGGTATTTTTCGAGGAATTAAATTGAATTGTTGGCGAAGATAATCGGCATTGAAATGCTTGGTAACATCATTGGCGAGATCAGCGATGCCATCTTTGCCCGATTGATATAATTTCGATTCTCCCAGCCATAATTTTCGTTCATCGCCATTAACTGTTATATGCACGCCATCAAAGCCATGTGCAGGGACATTGGGGGAATCTCTAAAATAGATTGTTGAAATAAGAGGGATTGTATTACAGAAATCACGCAATAACAAATGTAATATTAACTCACCAAATTCTCCCCGTTTCTTGTATTTATCTGTTGTGTAAACCGTTTTAGCTGCTTCTTGAAGCCTGTCCACAATTTCAGTTTGCGGAATATTATAACCCACATGATAACCCAATGCATATTCCGGTATTACACGTCGGATGGTTTCAACTAATGGCAAAAGTCTGAATTTGTTTTGATCGAAACCGACATGATATGCTTTAAGAGTCGAATCGCTAATTCGTTCTTCTAATACCAGATCTGAATTAAAGGGCCTTGCCATATAGGTTTCGCTACATTTGTATATCAATGGACATCACAAAGATACAATATTCTATAAAGAGACATATAAATTAGACTGAAATTTTGTCAATTGGCACGTTGGATATTACGATTATTTATCGTATCTTTGTAATGTAGCATCAAGATACATTGCGGCGTAAAGCGGACGCTACGAGTTAGTGACCCCAAAACTGAAAATTCGTCATAACATACTGATACATAACGAATGGAAAACACGGGACTGAGTCCCGTTTTCCGCTCGGAGAACCTTTGAAAGAAAAGGAGACAAGAAGCAAAATCCTTATGTATCAATGATACGTAAGGTTTTTTGTTTTCGGGGCATAGTGTATTCGGAATCGGATTGTCCGAGCCCCGATCCGGCCCCGTTCGTCCCGGCCCGGGAAGAGGACGCGAATTGCGGACGATGCGTTGGATTCCATCGTTGTGCGTTCAACAGTCTCCATGCTGCATACGTTCGACCATTCCGAGTCGTGCAGCCCTGCTTCGAACGATACTTTCCGTTTTTTTGCAGGAAGCCCCCGATTTCCAGGAAGGGCCAAGCGCCCGTCTGTGCCCGTATCACCGCTTCGCCCTCTCCCTCCGGCCGAAATCCACACCCGCTGCCAAATCGGGCCGGAGCATCGGAACCGGAGCGTCTCGGACGTTCGCCGGACATCGGGATTCCTGACTTTAGCCGGCAGGTTGCGAAGAGGTTGCGATAACACCCTGCCGGGATAATATCGACCCGGATACGTCGGTTCTCCCGCGAGAATACCGGAAAAAACGCCCGTTTCCCTCGTCGTAAATACGTCGTCGTTGTCGAAATACGGATACCGAAAAAAGTACCGTCTCTATATAAGAAACGGTACTTTTCCACGGCGAAAGTAGGTACTTTTTTATAAATAACCAAATATTGCGGCTCGTTTTTCAGGCGAAAATCCCCCCCCCCTCAAAAGAATATATTTGAAAATCAGAATATTATATACACAGGCCGACCGGAGGCATCCGACAGTTCCGATCCGGTCACGAATCGGTCCCGATCTGCTCTGCGATCGGGATTTTTTACGCCGTATTTACCGGGAACAGACCGCCTCATGAATACGTAATATATTGGTTGTAAACGTGTTGTTCCCTCCGTACCGTTTCTTATATAGAGACGGTATGCGGCTTCGGAGAGCCGTATTCCGGAGGAGACGGGTCGGTGCAGGACACAAATTTTCGGGAATGTCATCACGAATTCTTGTAAATAATTAATTATCAGCATACAACGACCGTATGCGGATATGGCTTCGAAGTATCTGAATCCGAGAGAAAGAGATGTGTGACAAGAGCGGAACGGACCTTTTGTCCGGGCATTGCGACGGGAGTTTTCCCGCCCCGCTTTCCGGACAGCTCGCAGCGCGGAAGAACAGCCGGGTCGTCCGGTGGTACGTGCTGACGCTTCCGGTGTGTCACCGGGGGCCCGCTCCGGGGCTCCGGCAGGAACAGGAACGGCGTCTGCGGAGCGGCGAACCGCCGTTCGAGTTCTTCGCCCCCTCCTATGTGGAGGTGCGTCACGAAAACGGCCGTCCGGTCAATACGCGCCGTCCCCTGCTCTACAACTACGTCTTCATCCGCTCGTCGGAAAACGAGCTGTTCCGGCTGAAGCGTCAGTTGCCCCAATACAACTTCCTGCCCCGCGTGCGTGACGGCAGGGAGGAATACTACCCCTATCTGTCCGACGAGGCGATGCGGAATCTTCAATGGGTGGCGCGGGCCTATTCCGACGAGCTTCCCGTCTATGTTCCGGAAGCGCCGCAGCCCGTGAAGGGCGACCGGGTGCGTATCACGTCGGGGCGTTTCAAGGGCGTCGAGGCGCGTGTGGCCGTCCGGCCCGGGGGCGGACGCAGGGAGATCGTGGTGTGCGTGGAGAACTGGATGTGGGTTCCCCTGCTGCACGTCCGCCCCGGAGAGTACGAAGTCATCGGACTGCACGAAGCGGGCAAGCGCGTCTATGAGAGTCTGGACAACGACCGCCTGCTCGAAGGGCTGCACGGGGCGCTGGGACGCCACCACGGCCCGGAGGGAGCGACGGACGACGACAGGGCGCTGGCCGGCGAGGCGCTGCGGCTCTGCGGAGGGCTGCGGACGGAGAGCGACGTGCTGCGCAGCAAGCTCCAGGCGCTGCTGCTGCCGGCCTATACGATCCTCGTGGAGAAAGAGGCGCTGGAGCGCCTGCTCGGAACGGTCCGGGAGCAGCTTTCGCACGTGAAGGCGGAGCAGTCCCGCGCCCTGCTGCTCGTCACCCTCTACGGCTGTACGGGCAGTCGGGACTGCTGCGACCGGGCGCACGCCATCATCGACGGCTGGCGGAAGGAGCCGGCGCCGCGGAAAAGCAAACGGCGGCTCATGCGCTGGCTGGAGGACTTCGACCGCTGGCTGGGTGAAGACGCACGGCCGGAGGTCCGCTGATTCCCCCGAACCATTCAGGACGACAATCATGTACGACACGCGCGAAAGACGATCTGCGGAGCCGGCGGGACTGAGGCTGATGTCCTTTCTGGCGGCGCACGGGAGAGAGATCCTCGACCGGGAAAAGGACAACACGGCGTCCGTGCACCTTTACGGGGCAGGAGCCTATTGGGTGGCATTCGAACGCTCCGCCTGCCAGATGTGCCGGCTGTTTCCGCAGAGCGAGACGGCCGTGTTCCGGTTCCGGGAGTTCCCATTTCCCGTGGTGATGGCCTCCGTGGAGGACGACAGGCTGCGCGAATACGCCCGGCGCCATATCCTCCGCTCCCCGGGACCCGAATACACAATCCTCGCCGTTCCGGAGCTCTCATTCGACGAATACCGACGCTGGTACCGGAAGAAGGTCGGGGAATACAGACCGTGATTTTTCCGGCTCAAGAATCAAACGCCTCTATCAAGTCTTGGGAAAATATGGATACGGGAATCATTACGATCAACGAGTGCAAAAACGACGGCAGCTATCTGCATCTCTACTTTTTGGATTCGGCGAGCACGTGGATCGCATACGGTCTGTCGGCTTTCGGGCTGCGGCTGTTCGTGAAATCCGAGGGCTGTATGAGCTTGCGTGGATTTTCGAAAAAACTGCAAATGCCCTGCACGCAGGTCGGGGAGGATACCGTGCCGCTGTTGTTGCAGCGGGCGATCGTCGTACGACATATTTCCGCATCGTATCTGCTGGTCCGGATGCCGGATGCGGTGGATCGGAGCGCCTATGCGCGGTGGACCGACAAACTGAGGGGGGGGGAGCATCCGAAATTCGATGAAGACATCGAAATTTCAACCCCCGTAAGCCGGTACGTTCCCAAAGACCGGTTCATTCCGGACGGCATGTCGTCGTTCTCGCGGCAGGTGAAACGCATCGGCGATTGCATTCTGGCGTTTGTGGCACTGATCGTATTCTCACCGCTGTTTCTGATCTGTTACATCGCGGTCAAACAGGAGGACGGCGGTCCCGCGATCTTCAAACAGGAGCGAATCGGGCGGTTCGGACGGCCGTTCAACATCTACAAATTCCGTTCGATGCGGCTCGATGCCGAAAAATTCGGCCCCCAGCTGAGCCATAGCGGAGGCGACGACGATCCGCGTCTGACGAAAGTGGGACGTTTCCTGCGTGCGCACCATTTGGACGAACTGCCGCAATTATGGAATGTCTTCTGCGGCGACATGGCCTTCATCGGCCCCCGGCCCGAACGGAAGTTCTATATCGACCAGATTCTCGAACACGACATGCGTTATGTCTATCTATACCAGATCCGTCCGGGCGTAACCTCCTATGCGACGCTATACAACGGATATACGGATACGATGGAGAAGATGTTGCGCCGTCTGGAATACGACCTCTATTATCTGGGCCATCGTTCCTGGTGGCTCGACTTCAAGGTTCTCGCGAATACGTTCTGCTCGATCGTGTTCGGGAAAAAGTTCTGACGGTCACATCCGGACAAAATACAGATCAGCCAACAACAGGACAATTCATGAATAGGATTTTCAGTATTTTCTTATTATCGGGATTTTTATTGTCGGGTATTTATTCCTATGCCCAGTTGAGCGACGAAGCGGTGCTCGAGTATGCTTTGGAAGGTCGCCGGAACG
>ERZ825525.1303-NODE-1303-length-22803-cov-7.452963_pt1 | contig 22803 bp, 20 predicted proteins | sample MGYA00519930_ERZ825525 | MGnify/ENA primary metagenome ERZ825525 (study PRJEB31778, sample SAMEA3449203) | human gut metagenome | biome: human gut; feature: human-associated habitat; material: faeces | place: United Kingdom | collected 2010/2012 ... | reverse complement strand
CGAAGATACTTGGCTGGTGACGGCCCGGGAAAATAGGTAGCCGCCGGATACCAAACAAAAGAGACTGACACCCGTCAGTCTCTTTTGTTTCATATACAGCGATTACTGTTTCCTGAGTCTAACTCAGCCCTGCGCTTGCGCTTGGCTGGCGACACAGCGACGATGAGCGCGCCCGGTGGGCGGAGGAGCGAATCGGAGCTGCTCAAGCACAGGAAGCTGAAGGTAGCGGCTTCGCCGCGACGCGCAGCGACCATGTGCGCAGAGGCCGGGAAAAGATGTAGCCGGATACCAAATAAAAGCATGATGCAGCGTGAACCGATATAGGTGAGACAATAAAAGCATCGCTGAACTTCTTTCCAACAGGCGACAAGTGCCTGCCGCGACTCGCTCAAACGACGCTTACATCAATGATGCCGATGTAAACGTAGCACAGAAGAGCAGCCGTGTCAAGGCGTACATATCACTACTGCGACGACCGACTGTTCATGAAACCGCCGCTTCCAATGTGTTATATACAATGAAAACATCCACAATCTTCTGGCACAAGGACGAGAAGTGTCCAAGCGGAAGATTGAGGATGCTTTCAATAATAGTATATTCCCAAAGCCCTAACCGGTCAATATTAACGAAGATCGAACGTCAGATGTAGAGCGTGATTTGATAATAACCCAAAAGGCCTTCCTTCCGGAAGGCCTTTTATATTGCTTTTGTTTATCTTGCGTTGTACTTCTTGATGCCGAGGGCCAGCAGCTGGCAGGCGCGGATCAGATCCTCGCGCTTCAGGATATAGGCGATGCGGATCTCATTTATGCCCTTGCCAGGGGTGGCATACATGGCCTTGCCGGGAGCGAACATGACGGTGTCGCCGTTGTCGTCGAACTCCTCCAGCAGCCACTGCTGGAACTTCTCCGCGTCGTCCACGGGAAGAGCCGCCATCAGATAGAAGGCGCCCTTAGGACACTCGAAGACGATGCCGGGGATCTTGTTGAGCTCTTCGACGACGGTATCTCGGCGGAGTTTATACTCGTCGCGTACCGCAGCGAAATACTCGGGGCCTACATCGTAGAGGGCGGCAGAGGCGATCTGGTCGAGGGTGGCGACGGACAGACGCGCCTGAGCGTATTTCATGCAGTGGTTCATAAGCTCCTTATTCTTGGAAATGATGCAGCCTATACGGGCGCCGCAGGCGCTGAAGCGCTTGGACACGGTATCGATGACGATGATGTTCTCAGGTGCGGTCTCGGCGAACTCGCCGAAGGACTGCAGGGGCTCGCCGCCGTATACGAACTCACGGTAAGCCTCGTCGCCGATGACGAACATGTCATGCTTCTTTGCGATGTCCACGATCATCTCCATTTCCTCGTGGGTCAGGAGCACGCCGGTGGGGTTGCCGGGGTTGGTGCACATGATGGCACGGGTATGGGGGGTTATGAGAGCCTCTATCTTGGCGCGATCGGCATAACGGTAGCCTTCCTCGGGAGAGGTGGGGATGGGAACGATCTTACCGCCGGTGGTGTTGGTCATGGTGTTGTAGTTGGGATAGAATGGCTCGGGGATGAGGATCTCGTCATCGTCGTCCAGAATCGCCTGCAGGGCGAAGCAGAGGGCCTCGCTGCCGCCGGTAGTGATGAGGATCTCGCTCTCGTCAAAGTGCATGTTGAGCTTATCATAGTACTTCTGGATAGCCTTGATCAGGACAGGCATACCGGGAGACGGAGCATAGGCCAGAACGGGCTGCTCAAAATGCTTGATAGCATCGAAAAACTGCTTCGGTGTCTCGATATCGGGCTGACCGATGTTAAGATGATAGATTTTCTTGCCCTTGGCTTCCGCTGCCACCGCATAGGGGTGGAACTTGCGCATGGGGGACAGACCGCTTTTTTCAACTTTGCTGGAAAACTTCATTTAAGTGGTTCCTCCTGAAAGATGTTATTGAAAATGATGCGTATGAAAAAATCTGATATAGTGAGGACACATACCTGCACCATGATTATTATAGCATTGTTTTTCTTGGAAATAAAGTGGTATGAGGAAGAATTTAGAAAATTAGCCGCCGCTTTAATTGTGAAAAAACTAACACTGAATACTGCAAAAAGCACCGACTCTAAGTCGGCGCTTTTGTTATCATGCTTAATCGGTAGGCTTGGGCAGGCTCGGGTCGCCGGTGCCTATTATGACCTTTTCGGCCTTGGCATCATACCTGTCGGTATAGAGCAGCACTGATGAGCTCTCATCCAGCACGCCGTTTACGTACTTGTCCAAGTAAACGTTGGATTTGTAACCCTTGCGCGCGGAAGCCTCCTTCTGCTTGTAGCCGAGGGGCCAATTCGGATTCTCGGTAGTAACCGTTTCCGGCGGGTCTGTGGTTTCTACTACATCGCCGCGGGGCTTATAGGTTATCCCCTCCGGCAGCGGTTCGCCGTATACATAGGCGGTAACAGTATACGCTGCCTGATCGCAGTAGAGGAAAATGTACATCGGCGCACCGGAGGTGTTTTTAAAGTTGAGGCTCTTGCCGCTTTCCACGGTTCCGGTAACGGTGGAATCGAGGCCGATATCCGCATAGCTGGATGGCCAGGAGTGATGGTAGCGCTCGGTTATTTCTACCTTATCCTGACCGCAGCAGAGCAGGGCGTTGTAAAGGGTAGTAGTGACCTGGCAAATCCCGCCGCCGGGCTGCAGTTCATATCTGTCTCCGTTTACTATGCCGGGGGCGAGGGGCCAGCCGCCGGATTCGGTGCGGGGGCCGATGATGGCGTTGAAGTTGAATTCCTCGCCCACGTCCACCTTGTGACCATTGAGCAGAGTACAGGCTTTCTGAATATTACCCACACGGCCCGGGTCGCGTGCGCTTCGGCTGCCGCCGAAGCTGGTCTGCCACTTGGCTATGAACTGGGTGTTTTCCTTGAGCCAGTCCATGGAGTGGGTAGGCTCCTGAGTGACAAGCTCCGGTTTTATTACTGCCTGATAATCCTTGTTTGTTATTGCGTCGACAATGGCTTGAACAAGAGCGTCCTGATCCAGGACGTGACCGCTTACGCCCTCGTGGTAGTTGAAGCCGGGTGAATCTGCCCATTCGTTTGCCTCTGCAGAAGGCTCGGTGGCGGGGGTGTCTATCTTAGCGGCTATTTCAGCGACTCTCGCCCTTATCACGTCCATATCCGGCGTGAAGCTCACGTCAAATTCCCTGCCGTTTTCTTTGAGTTCTTTCTTGGCGTCCTTATTAGCGGCGCCGGTGCCGCCCCGGCCGTACAGCATTGCTTCGGCCAACGCATACTCTAGGTTGGTGGATACCTTCATATCCGCTGCGGTGAACACCCACAGGTCTGAACCGTGGGAAACGCGTATGTTTATGTTTTTCGCAGCTTCGTTTACTAATGGGGTTATCTCGCTGCGGGCCTCGTCCAGCGTCATGCCGGATACGTTCTTGCCGTCAATGACTATGCCGCTGAGGAACGCGCCGCCGCTGAGGTATGAGTGGAGCTTCTTTGCGCTGGGGGTGTGGGTATAGTGCAGCCGAAGTATCAGAACTGCGCCAAGACCCACTATGCACAGGCATATCAGCACCAGAAGCTTTCGGCTCATGGCGCGGTAGTGGTTCTTTTTCTTTCTTTTATGCTGTGCCGGCTGGCTGTCCTGGCGGACATGGGTGCGGCCGGAAGACCCGGGGGTGTTTATATCCATTGCTAATCTCCGCAAATATACTCAATGACAGAATTTCAACCAATATATTATACCCGAAGTTGGGCGCCTTTACAAGAATCAGGGTAAGTTTAAAATGGCCTGATATAACAGAGTTACCGGATTGTTTACAAAATAGCCCGCTTGTGGTAAAAATATAAGGATAGTATAATATAAGATAAAATTGGTTCAAGTATGCATATTGCAATATATGGATATAGTTACCTAAGAACTGTAAAAGACGAAAGGAAAAGATATAATTTGGCAAAGGCTGCAAAGAAACTGAAGATAATCCCCCTCGGCGGAGTCGGGGAGATAGGCAAGAACATGACCGTAATAGAATACGGCAGCGACATAATAATAGTGGACTGCGGAATGTCCTTCCCGGATGAGGAGATGCCCGGAATAGATGTAGTCATACCGGATATGACTTACATTGAAAAAAATGCGGCAAACGTGCGTGGCATACTTATAACCCACGGCCATGAGGATCACATAGGCGCGGTGCCTTATGCCCTCCAGAAGCTTAACGTGCCGGTATACGCCACCAAGCTAACCATAGCTCTCATAGAGCAGAAGCTGACTGAGATAAAGGTAGACCATGCTGACCTTAACTGCGTCAGCCCCGGAGATACCATACGTCTGGGCTGCTTCAGCGTGGAGTTCATAAAGACCAGTCACTCCATAGCGGGGGCCTGCGCGCTGGCCATAAACACCCCCATAGGCACGCTGATACACACCGGCGACTTCAAGGTGGACTATACGCCCATCGACGGGGAACCCATAGATATAGCGCGGCTTGCGTATTACGGCTCCCGCGGGGTACTTGCACTCATGAGCGACAGCACCAACGTGGAGAACGAAGGACATACACCCTCTGAACGGGGTATAGGCAAGACCTTTGAGCACTGCTTCGACAAGGCAAAGGGCCGCGTCGTGGTGGCTACCTTTGCCTCCAACATATACCGCATACAGCAGATCGCGGACGTGGCAATATCCTTTGGACGGGTAGTATGCTTCCAGGGCCGCAGCATGGTAAAGATAGCAGAGATAGCCAAGGAGCTCGGCTATCTGCAGCTGCCGGACGAGAGCGTGGTTGAGGTAGGCCAGCTTAAAAAATACCGTGACGACCAGATATGCGTCATAACCACAGGCTCTCAGGGGGAACCCATGAGCGGCCTGTTCAGAATGGCCAATTCCTCCCATAAGGTAAACGTAGGCAAGGGAGATATGGTGATAATCTCAGCCTCCTCCATACCCGGCAACGAGAAAAGCGTGGGCAGGGTGATAAACCAGCTCTACCAGCACGGCGCGAAGGTCATATACGAGCGTATGGCGGACGTACACGTCTCGGGCCACGCCTGCAAGGAAGAACTGAAGCTTATGCTGACGCTGACAAAGCCCAAGTTTTTCATACCCGTACACGGCGAGGCACGGCACCTTTACCAGCATAAAGAGCTGGCGGAGGAGCTTGGGATACCCGAGGAGGACATATTCGTTACTGAAATAGGCGACGTAGTAGAGCTCACCCGAAACAAGGGCCGCATAGCGGGCAGCGTGACCGCCGGCAGCGTTATGGTGGACGGCAGCGGAGTGGGCGACATAGGCAACGTGGTGCTAAGGGATAGAAAGCTGCTCTCCGAGGACGGAATATTCACAGTAGTCATTACGCTTAACAAGCAGACCGGCGCACTCCTGGCACAGCCAGAGATACTCTCGAGGGGCTTTGTGTATGAGAAAAACTCGGAGGAACTTCTGAAGGAGACGAGGGAGCTCGTGAAGGCCAAGGCCGCCCAGTTTGAGAAAAACCACCGCAGCAGCTGGTCCTCAATAAAGAACGACATAAGGAATTCCATAAAGAATTACCTTTATGAGCGTACCAAGAGAAGACCCATGGTCATGCCCATAATAATAGAGATATAGACATTTTTTAAACGGAGGTATTTGCTATGGTATACGATAAGGCAAACGAGCTTGCGAAGCTGCTCAAGGAGAGCGACGAATTCAGGGAATATAAGACCACCAAGGAAAAGGCCTTTGAAAACGATACTACGGCGTCCCTTATAAAGGAGTATCATAAGCTTCAGCTGGCGGCGCAGGCGGCAATGGTGTCCGGTAAAAAGGATGATGAGACGATGCAGCGCCTTCAGAAGATAGGCGAGCTTTTGCAGCTGAATCAGGACGCATCCGCGTTCCTGTTTGCCGAATACAGGCTCAACAGAGTGGTAAGCGACATATATAAGATAATCGCCGAGGCCATAGATGTGGATCTCGGCGCGCTGGAGGAGTAAGCTCAACACATGGAAGAACGGGAAAACCGGGAGGCCGCCCGAAGAAAAAGACAGCGGCACCGAAAGATCATGAATGTGCTGAGACCCATACTGATATACGGCATAAGCATAGCGGTATGCTCTGCCATACTCGTCGCGGGCGTAAACTATGCCCTGGACGAGTTCGTGCGCCCGGTGGACGTGAACGACGCTACGCCGGTTACCGTTACCATAGAAAAGGGCAGCGGCGCATCTACCATAGCCAAGATACTCTACGAGGCTGGCGGAGAGGGCAACAAGGGCCTTATAAACAACAAGGCCGCATTCAAAATATATGTTGACTTCACTGGCAAGTCCAGCACCCTTAAAGCGGGAACCTATATATTGAGCCGCAACATGGATATTGCCCAGATGGTGGACATAATCTGCACCGGCAACCCCGCGAGAAAGACCGTAAACGTAAAGATACGCGAGGGCATGGAGGTAGAGGATATAGCGGAATTGCTGGTGGAAGAGGGCATACTGGATTCCACCGAGGAGTTCCTGAGCCTCTGCAGGAGCGGGGAGGCATTCTCTGAATACAGCTTCGTGAACAGCATTCTGCAAAGCGCGGATAAGGATCAGCGCAAGTACGCGCTTGAGGGGTATCTTTTCCCGGATACCTATGAGGTGTACGCCGACGCCTCAGCGAAGAGCGTGATAACAAAAATGCTCATTCGCTTCAATGAGATATTCAGCGACGAGTACATGGACAGGGCGCAGGAGCTTAATATGACGGTGGATCAGGTCGTGACGTTGGCCTCCATGATAGAGCGCGAGGCCAAGACTGCCGACTTTGATAAGGTGTCCGCGGTATTCCACAACAGGCTCAACAGCGGCATGAAGCTCCAGAGCGACGCCCCGCTGAAATACATACTCGATGCGGGAAACACGCTGGACTATACATCGGATCAGATGGCGGTGAACTCGCCCTACAATACCTACAACATAGACGGTCTGCCCATAGGTCCCATATGCAACCCAAGCGCTGCGGCTATAAAGGCTGCGCTTTATCCCGACAGCGATTTCATGGGAGAGGGTTACCTGTACTTCGTGCTGAAATCCCGCACCCAGGACGCCAATGACCCGGACTTCGGCAAGCTGGTGTTCTCCAAGAGCTACGAGGACTTCCTCAAAAACAAGGAGGCTTATAAGAACAGCTGATGAAGATAGCAATGCCTGAGCTTCTGGCTCCTGCCGGAAATATGGAAAGGCTGACAACGGCCATCGATTACGGTGCGGACGCGGTATATCTTGGGGCGCAGAGCATGAGCCTGAGGAATTATGCCGATAACTTTACGCCGGAGCAGCTCAGGGCGGGCTGCGAATACGCCCACGGGAGGAACGCCAAGGTATACGTGGCCTGCAACGCCTTCGCCCGGGACGAGGACCTTAAGGATTTGCCGGAACTGCTGACAACCATCCGGACTGCCGGCGCCGATGCGCTTATAGTCAATGACCCCGGCGTGATACGGGTGGCGCGTAAATGCGTGCCGGATATGCCGCTGCACTTGAGTACTCAGGCGAACACTTTGAATTCCGAGGCGGCGCTGTTCTGGTACGAGCAGGGAGTAAAGCGCATAATACTTGCCAGGGAGCTTTCCATCAAGCAGATAAAGGCTATGCGGCAGAGACTGCCTGAGGACCTTGAGCTTGAGATGTTCGTCCACGGCGCCATGTGCGTGTCCTATTCCGGAAGATGCCTGCTGAGTAACTACATAAACGGCAGGGACTCAAACAGGGGCGAATGCGCCCAGCCCTGCCGCTGGCAGTATGAACTAAGGGAAAAGGGCTCAAACGGCGAGTACTTTACGATAGAGCAGGACGAGCGCGGCAGCTTTATCATGAACTCCCGGGATATGCGCCTCATAGAGTACATACCGGAGATAGTGGATGCAGGCATAATGAGCCTCAAGATAGAGGGCCGCATGAAGTCCATCGCCTATGTGGCCACAGTGGTGAACGCCTACCGAATGGCGCTTGACGAGTTTAAGAGCAGCATAGACGAGGGCAGGGAGTATAAAGTCCCCGCCCTGGTTATGCGGGAGCTGGAGCTTGCGTCCCATCGGCCCTATACCACCGGCTTTGCATTTGGCGATCCCGGCGCTGAAGGTCAGGAGACCCGCAGCGGCGGTTACGTAGCGGACGGAGCCATAGCCGCGGTAGTGATATCCTATGACGGCAAGACCGGGACCGCTTTTGTGGCTCAGCGCAACAAGTTTTATGACGGCGAGGAGCTTTCCATACTTTCCCCCGGCGACATAGGCCGCAGCTTTAAGGTGAGCGGCATAACAAACGAGGCTGGCGAAAGGGTGCAGAGTACGCCGCATCCAAAGGAGAAGCTGTATATAGGCTGCAAACAGGAATTAAAGCCCGGCGACATACTCCGAAAGCTTACCGAAAAAAGATAAAACACATTTGCCTCCTGCTTTTTTAACCGGCAGGGGGTATTTTTATGGAATTGTAATTGAATTATGGAGCAAAAGGTTATATCATGTAAATAACGTTTACATGACATGTCGATTTATTCATCATTTTGCCGCATTTATTGAGGACGGAGATTATGAGCTTCAGAAACGCAGTAATTTTATCCTTTTGCATTGCCGCTGGGCTGGAGGTGTTTTCAGGTTGTGCGTATAATGATAAATACGTGGAAATAGTGTTGGTGGATTCAGGCAGGCAGCCTGAGAGCGTTCTTTCTCAGAGCCAAAACCATATACCAGCCGATACCGGTAATGAGGCAAATTCCGTATACGCCCCGGAGGAAGTCACATATGACGGCGTGGGGAAAGCCGAGGAAAAGCAGGAGCAAAGGCCAAAGAAAAGCGCAAAGCCTACAGCGCTGCCCGACGTTACCCCCACGCCTCTGCCCACAGCTACGCCGACGCCTACTATTACGCCTCTGCCAACGCCCTTGCCCACGCCGAAACCCACGCCTGCCGCAACGTGGACGCCTCGACCTACAAACACGCCGGAGCCCACGCCGGACGCACTGGAAGAAAAGTACAGCGACGAGCTGGCTGCAGAAAACGCCGGGCACGATGAACGGGAAAGGGAGATAAACGCGCGGTACGAAAGAAGCATAGGGACATGCAGGCAAAGCTTAAACATACTGCTCGAGAAGCCCTCGGATGACCCGGAGTATTACGAGGCGCTGGAACAGGCAAAAAGCGAGCTGGAGGCAGAGCGGGCAAAGCTGGAGGGCGAGCTGGCGCAGGAAGAAGCGCGCCATGAGCAGGCGGTAAAGGATATAAATGCGAAATACGGAAAACAGTGACATAAGGCCTCCCGGAATTAAGGGAGGCCCGAGACTGTCGAAAAACCCAGGGGTTGATAAGGGGCCGCAGCCCCTTATGGCTTTATTCGGATTTGGCGACATGTGCGGCAAATCCGCAAAAGGCGCTTGCGTAGCAAGGCTTTCCCTGCATGAGGTGCTGGCCGCGCCATAGGCGCAAGCACCGAATGAGAAAACTCAAAAAAGTGGCGTTCAGCCACTTTTTTGACACTCTGAGGCCTCCCGGAATTAAGGGAGGCCATTTGATTTGGAGCTGCTTTGTGGTTTAATAAAGTCTTAAGGATTTTACCGGTTTTTTATTAAGGTATTATCTGCTATCCTTTGGTATATGGAGGTGAGGGAATGTACAACATTCTGGTATGTGACGACGACAGGGACATAAGAAACGCCCTTAGGATATATTTAAACGGCGAAGGCTACGGCGTGCTGGAGGCGTCAAACGGCAAGGAGGCGCTGGATAAGCTTGCCTCAGATGATATACACATTGTGCTCATGGACATAATGATGCCCCTCATGGACGGAATGACGGCTACGGCAAGAATAAGGCAGGAAAGCAATGTGCCGGTGATACTGCTCACAGCCAAGGGCGAGGATATGGACAAGGTGGCGGGCCTTACGGTAGGGGCGGACGACTACGTCACAAAGCCCTTCAACCCGCTGGAGGTGATAGCCAGAGTAAAGGCGCAGCTCCGCCGCTATGCTTATCTCGGCGGAATAAAATCACAGCCCCCGAAGTCTTTGCAGGTAGGCGATATAGAGCTGGACGACGATGCGAAGCAGGTGACGCTCTGCGGCGAGCCGGTGGCCTTTACGCCCACGGAATACGAGATATTAAAGCTTCTGATGCAAAATCCGGGCAAGGTTTTTTCCTCGAAGGAAATATACAGCAAGATATGGAACGACGCGCCCATAGGAGCGGAGGGAACCATAGCGGTACACATACGGCATATACGGGAAAAGCTTGAAATAGATCCCGGCAACCCGAGATATTTAAAGGTGGTCTGGGGCAAAGGCTATAAGCTGAACGGAGGCAAAAATGAAGGATAACAACCTTACCCATAAATTCTGGGCGCGGGCCGTGGCATTCTGCCTATTCTGCGCCATGGCGGCTGTGCTGGCCTGCTGCATTGCAGGTGTGGTATATTGCTGCTCCAAAGAGTGGTACAAGACAGGGCTGAACGTGACCTTCACAACAGAGGGAGAGGAATGGGACTATGCCATAGACGGCACAAACGCCATTATGACAGACAAGACGGGATTTAAGGAGTTCGCCTACAAAAACCGTAACAGCATGATGGTGTACGGCTTTATCGCGGGGATTACTGCCCTTGCGTGCTTTGTATTTCTGCTCTGCTCCGCGGCGCACAGGAGCGGTACAGAGGACTGCGTGCTGCTGCGGCAGGACAAGATGCCATACGACCTGTACCTGCCCTCGGCGATCCTCTTGGGAACCGGCCTGTGCGCAATGCTTGTGGAATGTGTGGCATATGAGCTGAACACCGTAAAGGCTGTGGCGGCGGCGCTGATCATGGCCTGCCTTGCCGGGGTATTTATGGCGCTTTGCATGACCACCGCCGCCCGCATAAAGACCGGTACGCTGTTCAAGAATACTCTTATATACAAGCTATGCACGGGGATCGGAACGGGCGCCACCGGCTTTTTGAACAGCATAAGCGGGGCATGGCGGTTCTCGCTGGCCTTTGCCGGATACTTGCTGATTAACGCACTGCTCTCATACAGATTTTTTACCCGCGGAGGCTTTTTCACATTCCTGATTCTGCTCGCCATAAACGGCGGCGCGCTGTACCTCCTGCTTAACATGATAAGGCAGATGCGCACATTGAGTGCGGCGGGGCAGGCTATGGCCAACGGCGACCTTAGCTACTGTGTGGATACCTCGAACATGAAGCGCGAATTCCGCGAGCACGGAGAAAACCTCAACAGCATAGGCCGGGGGATGGCCATAGCGGTAAACGAGCGCATGAAGAGCGAACGGTTCAAGACAGAGCTTATAACAAACGTGAGCCACGACCTGAAGACGCCGCTTACCTCCATAGTCACATACATAGACCTGCTGCAGAAGGAGGACATACAGGACGAAAAGGCGAAGGAATATATAGATACCATAGCCCGCCAGAGTAAAAAACTCAAAAAGCTTACGGAAGACCTGATAGACGCATCAAAGGCCTCGTCCGGCGCTCTGAATGTAAACATGGAGCGGGTAAATATTTCCGAGCTGCTGCGCCAGTCCTCGGCTGAGTACGGCGAACGCATGGAGGCTGTAAACATAACGCCGGTAGTGAATATGCCTGAGGAGGATATATACGTAAGGGCGGACGGCAGGCTGCTGTGGCGGGTGGTAGAGAATTTACTGCAAAACATATGCAAGCACGGCATGCCGGGCACCAGGGCGTACCTTGAGGCGAGGACGGAAAACGGCAGGGCAGTGGTAAGCTTCAAGAATATATCACAGCAGCAGCTGAATATACCTGTGGAAGAGCTGCTGGAGCGGTTTGTGCAGGGCGACGAATCCAGAAGCAGGGGCGGCAGCGGTCTGGGCCTCAGCATAGCGGAAAGCCTGACAGAGCTTATGAAAGGGAAACTGAAGCTTTCACTGGACGGCGACCTTTTCAAGGTAGAGTTGTGGTTCGACGAGGATAAACAGTAGAATATTGGACGAGTGGGATAAAAGGGCCGGATTTTTCGGCTCTTTTTGCATTGGCGGGACTGCTATGGTATAATTTGTGTATCTTGTCAACTGATGGTATCAAATAAACATATCCGCCGGAGGAATTGCCATGGATAAAAAATACATACTGGCGTTGGATCAGGGAACTACCAGCTCCCGCGCCATACTCTTTGACCGGGATCAGAACATGATAAGCGTGTGCCAGAAGGAATTTACCCAGATATACCCTCAGGAGGGCTGGGTAGAGCATGACCCTATGGAGATATGGTCCTCACAGTACGGCGTGATGATGGAGGCCGTGGCGCAGTCCGGCGTTTCGGCGGAGGAGATCGCCGGAATAGGCATAACCAACCAGCGCGAGACGACAGTGCTTTGGGACAGGAATACCGGAAAGCCCATATATAATGCAATAGTCTGGCAGTGCAGGCGAACGGCGGACATAGTGGACGGCTTGCTGAAAGAAGGTCTCGGGGAGCATATAAAGAACGTTACCGGCCTTGTGCCGGACGCCTATTTTTCCGGCAGCAAGATAAAATGGATACTGGACCGGGTGGAGGGCGCCAGGGAGCGGGCAAGGCGGGGAGAGATACTCTTCGGCACCGTTGACACATGGCTTCTCTGGAAGCTCACAGGCGGCAAGGTGCACGTCACGGATTACACCAACGCTTCCCGCACTATGCTGTTCGATATACACAAGCTGGACTGGGACGATACGCTGCTCAAGGCGCTGGATATTCCACGGGCCATGCTGCCTGAGGTGCGCTATTGCAGCGAGGTATACGGCTATACGGATTTTCAGGGCTGTAAAGTGCCTATAGCGGGAATCGCCGGCGATCAGCAGGCGGCGCTTTTCGGTCAGGCCTGCTTTAAACCGGGCGACGCAAAGAATACCTACGGAACAGGCTGCTTTTTGCTGATGAATACGGGTGACAAGCCCTTCATGAGCAAAAACGGCCTTATAACCACCATAGGCATAGGCCTTGACGGCAAGGTGGAGTACGCGCTTGAAGGATCGGTATTCGTGGGCGGTGCGGTGATACAGTGGCTCAGGGACGAGATGCGCTTTTTTGCGGAGAGCCGTGATGCGGAGTATTATGCCCAAAAGGTCAAGGATAATGGCGGCGTGTATCTTGTGCCGGCATTTACGGGACTTGGCGCGCCATATTGGGACATGTACGCCCGCGGCAGCATAATAGGCATTACCCGCGGTACAAAGCGGGAGCATATAATCCGGGCGGCCCAGGAGTCCATAGCCTATCAGGTTGCGGATCTTGTGCTGGCAATGGAGGCTGATACGGGGCTGCCCTTAAAGGGCCTCAGGGCTGACGGCGGCGCCAGCCGGGATGGCTTTTTGATGCAGTTCCAGGCGGACATACTGCAAAAACAGGTGTACCGCCCAAAGATACGCGAGACCACGGCGCTGGGCGCTGCATACCTCGCAGGCCTTGCCACAGGCGTATGGAGCGGCCGGGAGGAGATACGTAAGAGTTGGATATGCGACAATACCTTCGAGCCGAGGATGACCGGGGAGGAGAGCGAGCGGCTCATGGACAACTGGCACAAGGCGGTAGGCCGCAGCAGGGGCTGGGCCAAGTAAAGGAGAGAATATGGCGGTAAAGCAGGAATTTACATTTTTATCCGGCGACGGAAAGACGGACGTACATGCCGTAAGGTGGCTGCCGGATAACGGAGATTACAGGGCGGTATTTCAGATATCTCACGGCATGATAGAGTTCATAGAACGGTATGAACCCTTCGCGGCATTCCTGGCAGATAAGGGCTATATGGTAGTCGGTCACGATCATCTTGGCCACGGGAAAACTGCAAAGACGCCGGAGGATTGGGGCTATTTTGCGGACGGCGAAAGCCCGGAGATATTAATAGGGGATATGAATAAACTCAGAACGCTGTCTCAGGAGCCGGATAAGCCCTACTTCATGCTGGGCCACAGCATGGGCTCATACCTTCTCAGACGATACCTCAGCGTATACGGAGGGGGACTATCGGGCGCTGTTATCATGGGCACAGGTGCGAACCCCGACGCCGTAGCAAAGCTGGGCATGGCGGTATGTAAAGCCATTGCCGCGTTCAAGGGCTGGAAATACCGAAGCCCCTTTATGGAAAAGCTGTTTTTTTCCGGTGATTTTCAGAAGTTCGACATGGACGGTACTCACCCCGAAAACAGCTGGCTCACAAAGGATACCGAAATAGTGAGGTTCTACTATTCCGAGCCCAGATGCACCTTCAAGTTTACCCTGAAGGCATATTACGACTTCCTCAAGACGGTATATTACGTAAATCGTAAGGAGAATGTTGAAAAAATACCGAAAGACCTGCCCATACTCATGGTAGCGGGGGATTGCGACCCGGTAGGCGAATTCGGCAAGGCCGTAAAGAGGGTATATGAAATGTACAAGGCTGCCGGAATAAATGACGTTACCCTGAAGCTCTACGAAAACGACCGCCACGAGATACTAAACGAGACGGATAAAGAGAGGGTGTTCGATGACATATTCAACTGGTGCGAAAGCAGGCAGTAAGCAAAGGCAAAATACGCAAAAGAGGCTCAAAAAGAGCCTCTTTTGCGTAAAAAAAGATGGTATGAACTATTGCGATATTAAAGACATCAGCGGTTTCTTCAATGAGCTCATATACATAAAATCCTAATCTAAAAAGGCATTTTCAGCAACTACTCCATTTGCCAACGCGAACCTCAAAGCAGTTTCAATAGTTTGAACGTAAACAAAACTTCGGAAAGAGTTTTGTCTACGGCAAGAGGGGAGACACTATCTTCTCTTTAAGATTAGCCTATGCTTTGCATGACTGTAAAAGTATCTGATTCTCAATCATAAATCATACCTAACAACCTTCAGATGCTTTATTATATCCTCTGGAGAGACGTTAGAATCAGCAGGATACCTAAAGCTGAATTGATCGCCGTTTTCCCACCAATAAATGTAAACATCATTAAACAGTTCTCCAAAAAAGAACTTCGTGTCCTTAAAACGCTTAAGACTGAAGCGGCTAATACGTTCCTCGACCTTTTTGTCAGTTTCACCCCCTGTATCCATGAGAATACTGCTTGTTCCTCGCCCCCGTCTGTTTGATAAATTATGGAAGTGCCTTGGAGGATGATCATAATAGACGTTTGCTTGAAGCCTGGCAGCGGCGTTTCTTTTAAAAGATAAACATACTTTTTGTCATAGAGCTTAAAATCATCCGGATGCGCCATTTTTTTCGGGTCTGTTGCTTTTACCGCTTTAATTTCTTTTACTGCCTCCTCTGCGCTGCTAAATTCTACAGCAGGCTCAGCACTTCCATTTATTTCAGAATACGGCATCGCAGATTCTACTATCGTGCCGACCTCATCGACAGATGGGACTCCGTCCTTGGATAATTGAGGGAACGACGACTTCGAAGAAGAACAAGCGGTCAAAAGCATAACAAGTATAGAAATGGTAATGAATAGAATTCTTTGTTTTTTCACTGTGTTCACAATGTCTCTTTTACAGAAAGAAACAAGCTCCTTTTTCAAATTTATTGGTTGCACCATAATGGTCACCGTATCTTCCTTAATGAAAACATCGCGATTAAGACCACCCTCCATTATCCATTATAATGCCGCCGCGTTATTTGGCAAGGAAAACCCTTTAAAGGTTGAGATAGGTGTGGTATCATTACAATTACGGTTATGAGCAAATAAGCTTAATACAACAAATAGGCTGAAGAAGCAATTCGGAAAGACGGTCGTGCTGTATGGTTATTGGAAGGAAGAAGATATATTACGGTTGGATAATAGTGGCCGTGGGCGTGATAATGATGATGTCCTATGGTATAGTGAATAACTGCATTTCGCTTTACGTAGTGCCCATATGCAGCGAATTGGGCTTTACCCGTAAGGCGGGGGCGTTCATGTCCACGCTGTATTCGGCGGGGGGCATGCTGGTATCCGCCGTATCACCGAGCCTTTATCAGGCCATGCCCGTAAAAAAGTCCATGCGCGTCGCCGCGGTGACGCTGAGCGCAGCGTACTTTTGCTATTTCTTTGCGGATAAGCTTTGGCAGTTTTATATTATAAGCGCCGTAGCAGGCTGCGCCATGTGGCTCATCGCATACGTTCCATATGCAATAATACTCAGCAACTGGTTCCACAAGCGGACGGGCTTCGTGATAGGCCTTACATATATGGGCACCGGAATAGGCGGAATGCTGTTCAGCCCAGTGGTTGGCAGGCTTATAGAGACGGTGGGCTGGCGGGAATGTTTTGCCATAATGAGCATAATAGTTGCGTTTGCGGTAATACCCGGCTCATTTATTGTGAGGGATAAACCGGAGGAAAAGGGCCTGTTGCCTTACGGAGAAAGAAACGCCGATGAAGCGGTCCGGCACATCAGCGAACCGGAGGGAATGTACTTCCACGATATAATCAGAAGTCCGAGATTCTATGCAATAGCCATAGGCCTTTCCGCGCTGAGCTTTGTAAATACAGGCTTTGCAGGCACGTTCGCGGCCTATATGTCGGACCTCGGCTATCCCATATCCGTGGCTTCGGCTGTGGTATCAGGCAATATGGCCTCCTTGGCAGTAGGAAAGATATCGCTGGGCTGGATATACGACAAGCTTGGCAACATAGTGGGCACGGCGCTTTCAGGTGCTTTTCTGGCGGGGGCCGTTGTGGCGGGGCTGCTCATGCCCGGCACTCTGCCCGTCATATGCGAGATAGCTCTGTTCTCCCTCGGATTCGCATTCGGCTCGGTGGCCATCCCGATAATCTCAATGGCGGCTTTCGGCGAGAGATCCTTCAGCAAGGTAAACGGAACGTTTATGGCGGTTACGGGTATAGCGGCGGCGATGGGGCCCGTGTTCAGCGGGCATATATGCGATACCACCGGCAGCTATGCCGGCAGCTACAGGGCGTATGTGGTCATCGCCGCAGTATTTACTGTAGTGATAATACTCTGCCTTGCAAAGAGTAAAGAAAGAACGTTTAATAGAACATAAAGCGCTGAAAAGATGACGCCCCCTCTGTTATTTCAGAGGGGGCGGAGCGGCTTCGGCCACTTCGGTTTATTCAGCTTTGATGCCCTTTTCACGGGCGATTATCTTTGCCGCCTCAGTTACCGCGAACTCTACCAGCTCGGTGCAGAAGGACTTGCGCTCCGGACTGTTCCTGTCGCCGTAGGGGGCGATGAGCCTGCCGCAGCAGGCGGCGCCGAACTTGGCGGTTATGGCGTCGGCAAATTCATTGGTGAGCTTATGGCATTCGCCTGCAGGCTCGCCGGGTTTGCGCCGGCCAAAAACATAGCCTATGCACATGGTGCCGCCGGCTACAGCGCCGCAGAGGCAGCCTGCGCCGCCAAGGCCCCAGGGAAAGCCGGTACTCATAGCGAATGCATCGTCGGACATATCAAGCTCAAAGTTTTTACGAATAGAGTAAATTACGGACTCGGAGCAGGCGAAGCCGTTGTGGAATATGTCCACCGCGTCTTTCCTGAGCTGCTCAAGGCTGACAGACTGTACCATGGGTATTGAACCTCCCGAAAGTTTAAGCTATAAGCTGATTATACAACTATGCGTGGGTTTTAACAACCTAACTTTCCAGGCGGCTGCGCAGCGCATCAAGGCTGCCCTCCATGGCCTTTATGCAGGCTAACGCCTCGCCCCGCTCTTCGGCGGAGAAGCTTTCCAGCATAGTGGTGAAGAACATGTCGTAGTCTATGCTGCACCATCGTGCATAGTCTTCCCCCTTTTTGGTGAGGGAGAGGCGTATGCAGCGCGTGTCCTTTTTGTCCCGGATGCGCTTGACGAAGCCGCCGGTTTCGAGACGGCGTATGGATACCCCTGCCGAAGCCTTCCCTATGCCAAGATGAGCGGCAAGCTCGTTCTGAGTGGGTGCGCCAAGCTTGCTCAGGGCGAAGAGCACCTGTGGCTGACCGGGGTAAAGGCCGTATTTGCCCAGAAGCAGCTGCATACAGATATTATAGGTGTGCTGAAGGGTGAGGAAGGCCTCGCCAAAGTCAGCGGTAAGTTTTTCGCGAGATACTGATTCCATTTATACTGATCATATCCTTTAAGCGGTTTTACAGATTGTGCCAACGGATAAATAATAACCAACAAAAAATAGTATGTCAACATCTCGATCAAAAAAACAACAGCTTCGACAATGTATGTTAACAATCGCCACAGCCTTGCAGAATAATGAAAAAAGCAAAATCACGCTATTCTAATTGCGAGGAATTTGTGGTAAACTGATGCTGTTCGTAAAAAAATGGGGGAGTGTGCTGCATGAACCCGCTAAAACATTTTAGGAGATATAACGCTATATGATGGAAGCTGCAATGATCATACGCAGAATGGAGGAGGAACTCAGGAGCGACTACCAGATAGAGCTGGTGGAAGCCAGCACCCCGCAGATACATAAGGCGCTTTCCAACGCCGTCATGTATGCTATATCGGATAACTGGCGCAAGGCCCGCAGAGAGCACGAGCACGTGCGCAGGGCATATTACTTCAGCGCCGAATATCTCATGGGCCGCATGGTGTTCAATAACCTCTACTGCCTCGGTATACTGGATCAGATACGGGACCTGCTCAGGGCACGTGGCTGCGATATAGCTTCCATGGAGGATATAGAGGACGCGGCGCTGGGCAACGGAGGCTTGGGCCGTCTCGCGGCCTGCTTCCTGGACAGCGCGGCCACCCATGACCTTCCTTTGGACGGCTACGGCCTCCGCTATAAATTCGGTCTCTTCAAACAGAGCTTCAAGAACGGCTATCAGTGCGAGAAGGCGGACGACTGGCAGCGCTACGGCGACCCCTGGAGCCGCAGGCGTGACGATAAGACCGTGGAGATAACCTTTGCGGATCAGAAGGTGATGGCGGTGCCTTACGATATGCCCATAGTTGGCTACGGCACGGATAATATAGGCACCTTGAGACTCTGGCAGAGCGAGCCCCTCGAGGAGTTCGACTTCAACCTGTTTAACGAGCAGGAATACGATTTGGCAGTTCGCGAAAAGAACAAGGTAGAGGACATCACCCGCGTGCTCTATCCCAATGACAGCACCTACGAGGGAAAGCGCCTCCGCCTCAAGCAGCAGTATTTCCTCTCCAGTGCCTCATTGCAGGATATAATTCGCAGGTATAAGAGAGTGCGCGGCAACGACCTTTCCAACTTTGCCGCCCACTGCGCCATACAGCTCAACGATACCCACCCGACGGTATCCATACCCGAGCTTGTCCGGCTGTTTATGAATGAGGGCATGGACTTTGACGCCGCCTTTGACATTACCCGCAAGACCTTCAGCTATACAAACCATACCATAATGAGCGAGGCGCTGGAGAAGTGGGACTATGACCTGTTCATGAGCGTGGTGCCGGAGCTGGTGGATATAATATCGCGCATAAACGAGGTGCAGAATTCCGAGCTGCGCGCCATGGGCGTGAGCCAGGAGCAGATAGACCGCATGCAGATAGCTACCGGCGGTCAGATACACATGGCGCGCCTTGCGGTGTTTGCCAGCACCTATGTGAACGGCGTGGCCCAGATACATAGCGATATACTCAGGCACGATCTGTTTAAGGATTGGTACTCGGTCACTCCCGATAAGTTCCAGAACAAGACCAACGGCATTACCCAGCGCCGCTGGCTGGGCCTCTGCAACCGTGAGCTTTCCGAGTTCATCACCGAGCGCATAGGCGGCGGCTTTATAACCGACCTGTCCGAGATATCTAAGCTAAAGCAGCATATGTCGGACGCAGATATAGCCGCCTTCAACGCCGTAAAGCAGCAGAAGAAGGCGCAGCTTTCCGCCGTTATCCGTGAGAAGGAAGGCGTGCATATACCTCCGGAGTTCGTGTTCGATGTGCAGGTAAAGCGTATGCACGAGTACAAGCGGCAGCTGCTCAATGCCCTTAGTATAATGGACATCTATTATTCCCTCAAGGAAGGCAGCCTGGCCGACTTTACCCCCACGGCATTCATATTCGGCGCCAAGGCGGCTCCCGGCTATATACGGGCCAAGAGCATAATAAAGTACATTAACGAAGTAGCCAACCTTATCAATTCCGACCCGGATATGAAGGATAAGTTGCGGGTGGTGTTCGTGCAGAACTACAACTGCTCCTATGCCGAGCACATTATGCCCGCCGCAGATATATCAGAGCAGATATCCCCCGCGGGAACGGAGGCGAGCGGCACCGGCAACATGAAGTTCATGCTCAACGGTACAGTGACCCTCGGCACCTACGACGGCGCGAATATAGAGATAGCCCAAGAGGCGGGCGAGGAGAATAACTATATCTTTGGCGCACGCGTAGAGGAGCTCAACGCCATACGGGATACATATAATCCACGGGAGATATACGACCGTGAGCCCAGAGTGAAGCGGGTGATGGATACGCTTGTCAACGGCACCGTAAGCGACGGGGGAACAGGTAAGTTTGCCGAGATATACAACTCCATACTAAACGGGGAAAGCTGGCACAGGCCTGACAATTACTTCCTGCTCAAGGATTTCATGCCTTATATGGAGGCAAAGCTCAGGGCCAACCATGACTACCGGGATCGCATAGCCTTCGGCAGGAAATGTCTTATGAATACCGCTTCAGCAGGCAAGTTTTCCAGCGACCGCACTATCGCCGAGTATGCCAAAGAACTATGGCACATTGATTCGGTAAAATAAACTTATGTTAAACAAAAAGAGCCTGCGGGCTCTTTTTTGTGTACCGAAACGTGGGATATCATGGCAAAAAGTGCTTTTAATGGGGGCGGGTTTAATATATAATTGCAATGTATAGTATCTGTTAAACATATATACATATAAACTGAATCCATCAATACAGCTACGGAAGGGGATAACAGTATGGGCAATATCATCGGTATGCTGGCGGGCGATCTTATGTCCGGCAGCTCGGTAAAGCAGGTGGCAAAGGCTGCTGGCGTGAACGAAAAACAGGCGGAGAACCTGATGGGCAACGCCATACCGCTGCTGGTGCAGGCAATGTCGGACAATGCTGGCACAAAGGTAGGCGCGGAGTCGCTGTATGAGGCGCTGGGACAGCATAGCAACGGCCTTTCTGCCGCCGAGCAGCTGGACAGAGCAGACCTTGAGGACGGCGACAGGATAATCGGAAAAATATTGGGTGACAACAAGCAGGGCGTGACCGAGGCATTGGCGAAGCAGGCCGGCGTTACAAAGGGCAACAGCGCCAAGATACTGGCGCTGCTGGCTCCCGTAATACTTTCCCTCATAAGCACCGAGACGAATACAAACAATACCTCCTCCGGCGGGCTGTCATCACTGCTGTCCCTCTTTACGGACGACGACACAGGCCACAGCAACACGCAGACTACCTCCAGCTCTGGCCTCGGAGATATCGGAACGGCACTTCTCATGGGGGCGCTGCTTGGAAACAACAATAACGGCAATAGCGGTTCTGCAGGAGGCAACCTGCTTACCTCCCTCCTTGGCGGCGGACAGCAGCAGGTGCAGCCCCAGCAGCAGTCCGGAGGACTTCTTGAATCATTGTTCGGGGGCGGCATGAGCGGTCAGACTATACAGTCCGGCGGCAGTGGCCTCGACGGAGCGCTGCTCAACAACAATACCAATCCAAACAGCATAAATCAGGGCAGTATGCTTTCCAGCCTGCTTGGCGGCGGCAATAACGATACCTCCAACATGCTGGGCTCTCTGGCGGGATCGCTGCTCGCAGACGCTTTCAAGGGTACGCCGCAGCAGAAGGCGGCTCCAAAGAAGCCCTCCGCAAAGAAAAAGACGACAGCAAAGCCCGCCGCGAAGAAGACCGCAGCTGTGTCCAAGAAGACTACGTCTGCGAAAAAGACGACGGCAAAAAAACCGGCGGATAAGTAAGCACAAGCAAGACAAATTTGAAGGGAGATAATCAAAAAATGGCAAAGGAAATTAAGCGTGAAGTAGTGAAAGTCTCGGAGACTAAGGCCGAAGCCGAAAAGGCCCCTAAGAAAAAGAAGGTAGATACCGAGACCGGCGAAAAGGAAGTCGTACAGGCCAAGCCCACCGGCAACGCAGTGCTCAAAAGGGTATTCGCCGTAGTGTTCTGGCTCTTGGCCATAGCGGCTGAGGTCGCGGCCATAATGCTGCTCAACGGCTATCTGTACATACCCTACGACCTCAAAACTCTGCTCATCATCGCCATAGCTCTGGATCTTATCTTCGTGATAATCGGTTCACAGTTCTGGAAGAAGGCGAACCATATAAATCCTCCTTCCGAGAAGAATAAGGTATGGTTCTTCCTTTGCAGCCAAATGGGACTCATAGTGGCCGTCATAGCTTTCTGTCCCCTTATCGTACTGCTGCTTAAGAACAAGGATAAGCTGGACAAAAAGACCAAGGTCATAGTTACCGTTATAGCAGCGGTCGCCCTGCTGATCGCCGGCGCCTGCTCCATAGATTACGATCCCGTATCTCAGGAATCCCTTGCCGAGGCAAAGAGCGAGGTATCGGAGCTAACCGACGACGGCACCGTATACTGGACACGCTACGGCCGAAGCTATCATTGCGACATAAATTGCCATACCTTAGCCCGCTCTTCTACCCTCTACGAGGGAACCATTGAGGAGGCCTTCGCCGCAAGGCGCAATGACCCCTGCGATTACTGCGCAGGCGGCAGGGAAGCCAAGCTTGCCGAGCGCAATGCGGGCGAGGCAGCCGAGAGCACAGCAACTGACGAGCCTGCTGCCGAGACAGCCGAATAAGCCCTGGATCAAATACTCCCCCGGCGTAAACCGGGGGAGTCAGAGTGTCAAAAAAGTGGCTGAATGCCACTTTTTTGAGTTTTACGGGTTTTGC
>ERZ825525.1300-NODE-1300-length-22898-cov-3.950269_pt1 | contig 22898 bp, 20 predicted proteins | sample MGYA00519930_ERZ825525 | MGnify/ENA primary metagenome ERZ825525 (study PRJEB31778, sample SAMEA3449203) | human gut metagenome | biome: human gut; feature: human-associated habitat; material: faeces | place: United Kingdom | collected 2010/2012 ... | reverse complement strand
AGGTTTTTCCAACGTTGGATTATCCAATGTTGGATTTTCCAATGTAGGTAAATCCGATATAGGCGGCGTGGCTTCCTGTTCCTCGTCAGGCTGCGGCTGCTCATAGATTACATAGTCGGCACCGCGCAGGCGTCCTTTTTCGTCGCGCTCCCTTGAACGTTTGATATATCCGGCTTTTTCAAGCTCCTTTATCGCTTCCCGGATAGCGTCTATCTTTTCCCGGTTGATGTAGGACAGCCCCGCAAGGGTATAATCCCAATCCTCCGGCAAGGACAGCATTTGAGATAACAGCCCCTTTGCCTTTAAGGAAAGTTCCTTGTTGCGTAGGTGGTGGTTGCTCATTACGGTATATCCCGTGTTGCGCTCCACTCGGAAAACTGCCATAGTTTTTTCACTCCTTTGCTGTGGTTTCTGTTACGCAGTTAAAGGCTGATTTTGAGGGAAAAGGTATAAACCCCTTGCCCCCTTAAAACCTGTGTCTGCAAAGCCTTGAAATACAAGCCTTTTTTCGCCCCTACTCCGTAACATAAGGGCATAAAAAAAGCGGCGTTCCTGTTCTTCCGATTTTGGAAGTGAGAAACGCCGCATTTTACGGTCTGTGTTCAGTTTTAGTATAATACCTGCTTGTCCGTCATACGAAAAAACCTTGATTTTACTGTGTTTTCAAAAGTATCGTTATCTAACTTCATCTTTTGAAAGACCAGCATTTCAAAAAATGATGACAGATGTTGAGAATGGTCTGATTGGTACAATTATCGTTAAGGATATGTCACGTTTGGGAAGAAATTATCTGATGGTGGGACAGTATACAGAGATTATTTTTCCGGAATACAATGTTCGATTTGTGGCAATTAGCGATAATGTGGATTCCGCAGAGGGACTAAGTGACCTTATACCGTTCAGCAATCTTATCAACGAATGGTATGCAAAGGATATTTCCAAGAAAATGAGGGCGATGATTACTCAAAAGGGCAACTCTGGCAGACGACTTTGCAGCAGAGCAATCTACGGGTATATGAAATCACCTGAAGACAAAGAAAAATGGATAATAGACGAGTATGCTGCTTCTGTTGTTAGGCGAATTTATGAGCTTTATATAAGCGGAAATGGTGTGTCAAGAATAGCAAACATTCTTCGGGATGAAAAAATCCAGCGACCGTTTGTCTACCTTTATCAAAAAGAATCTGATACGCCATATGAATGGACAGGTGCAACTATAACCGTGATTATTACAAATCGTGAATATTGCGGTGACACAGTGAATTTCAAGACACATAAGCCTTCTTATAAAAGCAAGAAAATCATAAAAAATCCGCCGGAACTGCAACGTGTTTTTTTAGATACTCACCCAGCTATCATTGACAGAGTGATATTTGAAAAGGCACAAAACCGATATGCTAAAAGATGCAGAAAAAAGAGAAGTAAAACAAAAGATACGCTTTTCACTGGATATGTATACTGCAAAGATTGCAAATCCAGATTTCATGTATTTAGGCATAAAGCTCGTGGCAACATGATTGTAAGTTATGAGTGTTCTGGTTATAGAAAGCAGCAAAAAAAATGCACCTATCATCGTATTGATGAAGATGCACTAAAGCAATGTGTATTGCAGAAAATCAAACTTATGTGGTACGAAGCCAAGAGTGATATTCGGTCATTTAAAGCCAAAGTAAGAAAAAGGTTGAATGCCGATGAAACAGCATCCAGAAGCAAAATCCAATCAGAAATAGGTGCTGCACAAACTCGAATTGCTGAGATTGATAAGTATGTACAGGGTTTGTTTGAAGCAAAAGTTCGTAACGAAATTGATTCAGATATTTTCGGAAGTTTATCAAAAACATACACTGAAGAAAAGGCTGAACTGAATGCAAAAATTGCAGACCTGATTTTACAGGAAAATAGTGCAAAAGATGCATATCAGAAAATCAATAGATTGTATGAAGCAATTGAAAAATACGACAGCATTACAGAGCTTACTCCCGAAGTCTTATCTGATTTTGTTGACCGTATTGAAGTTGGCGAACATTTGAAAGGCACAAAGGAACAGAAAATTGACGTGTTTTTTGTAGGTGTTGGACTTATGGACACGTTATGAAATCGTGTTCCCCATGCGAATTACAACTAATGTTGATAAATATTTGTATTCGTATGGTAAAAAATACAACACTTTTTTGGCTACTTACAAAGATTGGATTGACAGAACGTATCCGCAGTATAGCACTGAAACAAAACAAATTCATCAGAAATTGGAGATGTCTTTTAATTTTCAAAGCTTGTATAGCGAATCTAAATCAAATTTTTGGAATGTAAGTATTAATAAAGATAGTAAAACGTTATATTTATGTGGAATGTATCCTAATGCAAAGGAAGCAGCGAATGATTTATTAGATGGATCTGGGAATAGCATATGGGTTTTAGACGATGAATCATTTAATGATTTGGTTGATGAAATAATTAAAAAAAGTGATTTAGATGTTACATACTCCGTATCCAAAAACGATAGTACAATTTTACCTGATAACAGTATCTGGGATTGTGCAGAAGAGAATGTTCCGCCACATTATCATATATTAGAAAATGGTTTTCCTGTTAATATATCTTCAAAGATATTTGTTGGACATGAAGGAGGCTTTCACTATGAAGACTATTATAACTAATAAGAAAAAATTTACAATAACAGGACTGATTTTTTTAATATCTTTATTAATAATAAGTGCATTTGTATGGTTCATTTTATTTGGACATATTAATGATGGACCATCTCCTTTTATAATTCCTATTGATGAAAATACTGTTATACAACAGGTATATGAAGATTTATCTTTATTTGATGATTCAGACTATGTAAAAATGAAATTTATATGTGATGATTTGTCATTACAGAATAGAGGTGTATCTGATTGGGCAACTAATAAACCCTGTGATGATAGTATTCAATTTATAAAGGATTTGGATGGTAAAGTACTTACTGCAATGCCACGCCCACTCGTTATTTTATCAGATTTGAAATCAAGCGAAAGAGATGAAATAGAGGCGAATGGGTTGCATTTTAAGTTAGGTGTAATAGAGGCAAACGAAGGATATGAAAAAGCATATTATGGGATATGTTATATTTATGACAACATTGATCCGCATATATATTTAAGTAAAGAAAAAACTCCCATATACTATGATAGTCCAATGTATTTAAATTATATTGAAAAAATATACGATAATTTGTATTTGTATATTTACTATACTACAAGAAATCCTATATATGAATAGTACTTTGTAAACTCTAAATCTTAATAACAGGATAAAGATGAATGAGCTTGATTCTTGCAGCATCAGTAGTGAACAGCCAATCAACGCCTTTCTGTAGTGAATTTCTAGCCACAGTCCACGGCCCAAGTAATGCTCTGAGCGTAGGCAGATCGGGTATTCTGTGATTTGCGATACATTGAAGTCCGAGTGCAGATAATTCAATCTCGGCAATATCCAACCAGCTGCCATGCTTGGGTGTGTAATGTATTTCAAGTCGTTCTGCAAGTTCTCTTGCGTACTGAGGCGGAAATGTTGCATAAAGAGAGGCTATGTCTGAAATTCAACCAACAACTAAACTTTTAGTTCTCGAAGAACTTTAGGAGGTTATCTTATGTCAAAAAAGCCAGAAAAAGAAAAGAATTTATATATTCCCGAAAGAAAAAAGGATTATGAATACTATTGCAATATACAATTGCTGAAAAATATCAAAAGTGATTATTATGAAATTAGTAAATGTTTATTATCCGACGCTATTAGGGATAAATATATCCCTTCTGATACATCATATAAAAGCGAGGAAATATTTAATCAGTACCAAAAGCTTTCTGATGACTTCAATTATTACATTGACAGGGTCATTGAAAAAACTGACATTAATGATTATAATGATTATCAGCAGGCAATGGATATGGTGATGATTGTTGCTTGTGATACTGCCGAATTTGTTCATAAGAATTTCCTTTTTAAAGCAAATAAAGATTTTTTGAAGCAAAAGAAAAAATACATGGGCAAAGATAAAAAAGTAAAATACATAGCTTCTCAGATTGGAAGCATCGTTTATAAATTAAAATCAAATACATTATCTACAATAATCATAAATTATTTTTGCACTACAATATTTTGGTGCTTTATACTTCTTTCGGTTTTACTGTTTATAATTTTTAATAGTGTAGATTTTTTATTTGTAGCTATTTTAACCCTTATAGTTTACCTTATTCTTTTACCACAGCTGAAGTTTATATCTAGAATAGGTGAATTCCAATTTTCAAAATATAAATATAGCACTCATCCATATAATTCTCAATATAAATTTAATGATATTATGTCAATACTGTCTTCAATAAAGGCGTTAATAAAATAATTATAATTAATGGAATATGTAGACAAAATTGTGAAGAACAGCGATGAAAACGTGTCGCTGTTCTTCACTTTTTACAAAGGGACTATTCTATACTATATTTGAATTTTAGTTGCTTAGCCAAATCTTGAAGATCCTGACAAGCATCAAAGCACATCTGATGATAATGGTCAATATCATCGGAGCTGCTTTTTACAGTCAGACCTCGCTTGACTGCCCGTATCTTTTCTCTATGCCCGTCAAAAGCCTTGTTGTATTTTTCAAGCAGTTCGGGAGAATCGGAGAGCTTTTTGCGATAGCTCCTGCACTTGTTGTCAAAATTGAGATATGCTTCCTTTATCGGGTCTTTCATAGCACGCTTTTTGTAATCATCATTAGCCTTGTATAAACGCTCTTTCCTGCAGGTGGAACGTCCGCAGGTCAGAGAAGCATTTGCACGATTTGTAATCATAAGCTGACCGCAGTTTTCGCAGTTGGTTACTATTCGCCCTGCATCGGACATAATATCAACATAGGTATCAAGCAAAGTGATGAATGAATCATTTGCCACAAACAGCCGTATATTCCCGTTATCGGTATGAAACTTGTAAATGTTGCTGTCGAAAACGTCATTACAGCTCCGCACAGCCTTTGTAACGCTGAACATATCGTCTGTTCTTGACGTAATAAACGGACGGAAAATCTTATTGCTGTCCGCCTTGAACAAATCAATATATTTCTCTGCACGATCGTGGTTGCCCTTTACGGACAACCCGATTTTTTTATGGAAATCACGCTGACAGAGCTTGAACTTAACGAATAAAAAATAGATTATGTAGTTTTTAACAATATTGGCGTATTCGGATACATCGTAGTATTCAGATAATTCTTCCAGTACGGTGTTACAGTTTCCGTCACATAAAGCGTCAGCATTGCACAGCCTGCTGCTCACTTCCATAATTTCATTCAGCTCACGCTTTACTTTCATAAGGCGGTTTATATCCTTGACGAGATTGCCAAGTTTGTTGCTGTGCTGCATAAGTCCTTTCGGAGCTTTCCGAGGACAGCCGCCGTATGCCCAAGCCTTAATATCCAAAGGAGAGCCGACAATATATGTTTCTGTATCTTCCGTAAAATCAACGATTATGCCAATTGAAGCAATTTCGCCGCAGCACTCAAACATATCTATCATAACAAATACGCCCCTTTCAGAGAAAATCAAATGAATTCGGTCAATAAAATTTTATATATTTATTATATCTCATTTTGCACGTTTCGTCAATACAAAGTACGGAATTATCTGGATTTGTACAATATTTGCACGCATAAGTGTAATGAGTTTTATGAAACATAAATAATACGGGCAAAAGGGCGATTTTGAAAAATTTTGATATATAATGGGAACAAGCTCAAAGGAAAATCCCAAGAGCTTAAAAACAGAAACGGAGGTGCTGTGAATGAACAGCAGAGAAACATTGCCGATGATGTTATCGGCAAATGACATTCAGACAATGGGCTTCACAAGGACAATGGCGTACAATATCCTTGATCGTGACGATGTGCCTGTTGTGAAAATCGGCAGTAGGAAGTTTATTCAGAGAGATAAGTTCTTTGAATGGCTGGACAGCAGAGAGAAAAGCGAAATTGACGGGAGGACAAAATGATGAATGAAGAAGAAATGACCATAACCACAACCGAGCCTGAAACCGAAAAGCAGACCAAGCCAGCAAAGCCCAAGCGTACCGATGCGGAAAAGCTTCAGGAATGTTATGAAAAGCGCAACAAGCTTCAAGAGCAGAAAACCGCCCACAAGAATAAGGGGCAGGCAATCGACAAAAGTATTTCGGAGAATAATGCCAAAGTCGCAGAGCTTGAAAGCAAGGAGCTTTTGAAGATATGCTGGGAGAAGAAAATCTCTGCACAGGAGCTTATTGCATTTCTCAATGAAATTCCAAATAGCAATGCTCTTGAAATTCTGAAAAATCGGCTTATCAACAGGCATCAGAATCAGTCTGGTCAGATGAAGCTCGGCGATAGTTGATTGACCGAATGCGAGGTGATGTGAATTTGAACGAATCCGCAGAAAAACTTATGACGATAAGAGAGTACGCCGATAAAATGAACGTTTCCCGTCAGTCGGTAAATTCAAAAATAAACCGTCATATGGAACACCTCAAAAATCACATTTTCATAATAAACGGCAGAAAAGTGCTTGACGGTTTTGCACAGGATTTTCTTAAACCCACAAAGGACAATGCCCTGCTCATAAGCAAAAATACCGAGTTGGAAAATACCCTCAATATCGTAAAATTTGAAAGCAGGGAGAACAAGAAACTTGCCGACAGCAAGGAAAAGAAGATTCAAAATCTTACCTTTGAGCTTGAAATGAAAAATAAGCTGTTCAATGAATATGTCGACATTATGAGGAAAATGGAGCAGTGCATAATTGAGAAAAACGCTCTCATTGCTGAAAAGGATAAACGCATAACCGAGCTTACAGACAAGGCATCTGCTTTCGATAATTTTGCGGAAAGACTGGACAAGCTTTTTGCGGTATTTGAGGATAACGCAAATATCAGCATTGTGCAGAAAGTCGCATCGGGCTTGTTTGGGCAGAAGTAAACGTATTGCTTGAATGAGGTTTACAGAGGGGTACGGGTAGATTTGCACAAGCACAGAAAAAGACCGCCTTTTTCGGTCAGCCATTGGCTGACGCATTGTTAGGGACTTATGCCCCTAAGGCCCCGATAAATGATAAAAATAGAAAAACAGATAGGAAGTGATATTTCTGAAAAGAACAATAAGAAAAAATATATTTTTCGGCAAGGACGAGTGGACTGTTGTCTGCAAACGTGCAAAATTTCTGAAAATGATACCTGCGACTTTTATCAGAAATATGTCGGTCCATCAGATGTGGAAAGACTATCGTGCGGAAGATCTGTGCCTTCCGTTCAAAAAGGTGAATCACATCGGAACCGATTTGGATATGATCATCAAGGTTGCCGAAAAGACAAATTCCGAATATCTTGAAAAGCTGAAAGAGCTGAAAAAGCGTTTTGAGAATTGCAGACGCATTCTGAACCGTTACTATTATCAGCTTCTGAACATTGACTGACAAGGAGGTGATTTCACAAAATGAACAGAACCAAAAGAACGATTCGCAAGGAGGTCAAGTACAATTCCGATGAATGGGACAAGGTGATCTTCCTTTCAAAGAAAAAATGTCAATACCGAAAAAGCCGTTTATCTCAAAGATGTGGAAGAAGCCGAAAAGGGCATAGAGCTTTTGGAGGATTATGTGCATAATCAGCTCAGAACGCCTGTCTTTAAGGAAGTGACGGAAGCATGGCTGTAATAAAGCACATTTCATCAATAAAGGCATCGCCGCTTGCACTTCTGAAATATGTTGTGGGAGAAACAAAAGAGAAAAAAGCAGAATTGGTCAAGGGGCTGAATTGTTCCGAAGACCCCTACTCCGCATATCTTGAAATGGCTCTTTGCTATGACAGCTATTCGGGACAGAAATTTTCCCAAAGAGCTGCGGGAAGCGGAAAGCAGAAGATAAAAATGCATCATTATGTAATGTCATTCAGAAAAGGCGAGGTCACTCCTGAGGAAGCTTTGTATGTTGGAGAGGAATGGGCAAGGAATGTTTTTGGGTACAGTATGCAGATTCTGATGGGAACGCACACGGACACCGACCACATACACGTCCACTTTGCAGTAAATGCTTATGATATGAAAGGCAGACATTGGATAGATAATCAAAAGACCTTGAAAGAGTGCAGAGATATTTCCGATAAGCTGATGAGAAAATACGGACTTCACGTTATAAAAGAACCGAAACGCAGTGGAAGTATCACATATACTGAATGGCTTGCCCGAAAGAACAATACATCTTGGAAGCAGAAGCTCTGTGATGATATTGACCGTATCGTGCTTATGGAGAATGTAAAAAATATTGCTGATCTGGCAGGGCAGCTCATTTCCTGCGGATATGAGGTCAGACAGGGAAAATATTTATCGGTAAAGCCTGCCGAGCTGAAAAGGTGCAGGGCTGTAAGGTCATTCAGACTTGGTGACGGCTATGGACTTGAAGAATTGCAGTATCGCATTGATAATAAAAATCAGGAAATGTCACTGGATAAGATTCTTACATATTCGGGCATACAGAGAGAATATGCAATATGCCTCAGACAGATGCAGATATCATTTTACCGCTGTCCCGAATTCTGTCATTCGGTAACATACAGCGAACTGCGGAGAACAACAGAGCTGCTTTGTTATGTTCACGAAAACAAAATCCATACCAAGCAGGCGTTTGAAAATCACGTTAATAGGATCGCCGAAAAAGCCGATGCTGCTGTCGGGCGGTACAATGAGATAGTGAAAAGGATAAAGGAAAAGGAGTTTATCCTTGAACATGGTGAACGCTATCTGGAACTTATTCATACCCAAGGCGGTTTAATGCCCAAGAATATAAGCGAGTTGGCATCACTGCGGCTATTGAAGGACAATAACATTTGTTCACAGGAAGATCTGTACAAAGTATCGCACGATTTGGAGCTGCTGAAATCGGAGCTTTCGCAAAGGCAGAGCGAGTACGAACAGGCAGTTGCAAACAAGAAAAACGTTACCGCACATTATATGACCTTTATACGTCAGCTTGAAACCAATTATGCTCATTGCTGTAAGGCGGGGAAGAAAGAGCTAGAGGAGTATGAAGCAAGTCTGCCTAAGCTTGAACCTGTTCTTGATAAGAAGTTCGTTGAAGCCTGCGAAAATATCCCCCAATGGGCTGAAAAGGTCAATGCCAAGGCAGCCGAGAAAAAACATATCAGAGAACAGGAAAAGACGGTTCGGAGAAATCGGGATTCACACTGCCGTTGAACGTATTTAATTTACAGAACAAAAGAAAAATTGAAAGGAGCATTTTGCTTATGAAAGAAAGAATAATCGAGCGCACCATTAACGGTATCAAGGTGACATCTCACATTCCCGAAGATGTGAGTGAGAGCTTTAAGAGAAACAGGATAAATCAGATCTATGATATTCTGAAACCTGTTGAAAAGGACAGCACAGAAAAAAGCGGAACAGATAATAATGACACCTCAAATAAAACGGCATAAATTCTAAAAACATCGCTTTAAAGCATTGAAATATGAAACCGAGTATGCTATAATAACAGTAACAACGTATAATCGGCTTTCATATTATGGAGGTTGATTATTATGACAAGCAAATTTACAGCAATATATGTTCGCCGTTCCGTCAGCGATAAGGAAAAGGGAAATAATTCGCTTTCCATAGCTGCACAGAGAGAAGAATGTATCAGATATGTCGGAGAGGAGGCAAATTTCAAGGTTTACTGCGATGACGGAAAGTCTGGCAAGGACGTTCGTCACCGACCCGAATTTATGCAGATGATGTCCGATGCAAAGGACGGCTATATAGACAGGATAATCGTAAAAAAATATGACCGTTTCAGCCGTAATATGAGGGAATATCTCAATATCACGGACGAGCTGGACCGTTACGGAGTGGGAGTTGTTTCCCTTTCCGAGCCGTTCAACACGGAAACCAAAGAGGGCAGAATGATGCGAAACAATCTTCTGAACTTTGCGGAGTTCGAGCGTGAAACCATTGCGGCGAGAGTAAAGGACGCATACAGCACTAAAGCCGTTGAAACGGGTTTTTATCAGGGCGGCAAAATGTTTTTTGGTTTCCAATCGAGCAGACAGACCATAAACGGCAAGACAGGATCGGTGCTTGTTCCGTCAGAAGCAGCTCAGACTGTCATAGCTGCATATAATGTGTACAAGGAATCGGGAACGTCCCTGCTTGATGTTGTAAATTACATAAAGGATAACGAGCTTCCCTCATCATCAACAGCAGGTAATTCGCCTGTAAACAGAAGTATGGATCGGAGCGAGATCTCGAGAATACTTGAAAATCCGCTCTATGTTCGTGCCGATAAAAATGTGTATGAATATTTCCTGTAAAGAGGTTTTACGATGATAGATGATATTGATGCCTATGACGGTGTACACGGGCTTTTGTGGCATAAGAAGAACAGCGAGGACAGGTTTATCAAGGTAGGCTATCACGAGGGACTTGTGGACTCCGAAACGTGGCTTGCAGTGCAGGACAAAAAGTCTCATAATCATAAGATACCGAAATCAAGGGGCGAGCTTAAATCGTGGCTTGTAGGTCTTACCAAGTGCGGACACTGCGGAAAAGCTTTGCTTATTGCGTATTCGTACAATGCGGACAAGACCAAGCTCTGGAGATATTACAACTGCACAGGGCTTAAAACTATTAAAGGGTGCAGCCGTGAAACCGAACGTCTGAAAGTCTGTCCCGATGATGTGGAGAGAGCTGTATATAAGGCTATGAAGGAGCATATTTCCGAATTTGAGGTAGCAAAAAACAGCAGTGCAAACAAGTCCTCAGAAGCGGAGAGAATCAAGGCGGAACTGCTTCGCATTGAAGCTGATACAAAAAAGCTCATTGACAGGCTGATAGATGCGGACGATGTTCTTTTCGGGTACATTCAGGAAAAGATAAGCGAGCTTCACGCAAAGAAGAACGAATACGAAAAGCAGCTTCTTCTGATAGAACGCAGGGTAAAGAAAATCGACACCAAGCCTTTGCTTGAACCGCTGAACAGATGGGACGATCTTTCTATGGAAGAAAAGAACGCTCTTGCAAAGGTAATGATAAACAGAGTCGATATTACCGATGAAGAGGGCATAAAAATTCATTTCAGTTTTTAATATTTGACCGTCAGAGAGGTGAATTTCTCCGACGGCGATTTTGAGAAAGTGTAGTAGATAGCCTGTGGGTATGGGCACTCCCGTCAGTAATTCAATGGTAGAGTTTTACGTTATGCAGAGATACCTCCGCCCCGACCTGCTTAAAAAGGCAGGCTTGCAGACCTTTGACGATTGGGCGAGTACATTCGGTGAGGTAGTATCACAGCTTGAAATCAAGCCTGCGGGCAACGGCTTTCAGATGAAGAACCGTTTCAGCAAGTTTGTTAATATCCCTGAACTTATGCAGATGTATAAGGAATTTGCGGATATTCAGACCCCCGATATGATTAAACTCCCTGTGCCGAAGCTGAAAACAGGAGAGCCGATTGTTGTTACAGCAAAACCCGATGACAGACAAAAGGCATATATGAAAGAGCTTGCGGCACGTTCCGAAGCTATTCACAACGGAAACATTGACCCGTCGGTTGACAATATGCTGAAAATAACGCACGAAGCAAGACTTTTGGGACTTGATTCACGCTGTATTTTCAAGGAAGCAGAGCCTACTCCCGACAGCAAGGTTATGAAGCTGCTTGACAACCTTGAACAGAATTACCGTGAAACTATGGAGCAGAAAGGTGTGCAGATTGTATTCTGCGACATTGCAATCAACGAGGATTCGGAGCATTTCTCGGTATATGAAGCAATCAAGGCTGACCTTGTGAAGCGTGGCATTCCTAGAGAGGAAATCTGCTTTGCGGGTGACGCACAGACAGATAAGGCAAGAGCCGAAATGTTTGAACAGCTCCGAAAGGGTGAAAAGCGTTTTATCATCGCTTCGACCTCAAAGCTGGAAACAGGTGCGAACATTCAGGACAAGATTTGTGCAATTCACCATTTGGATATTCCATGGAAACCTGCCGATCTTACACAGCAGGACGGACGAGGTATAAGACAGGGCAACAGCTTTGACGAGGTAGGTATATATCACTATCTGACAGAGGAAACCTTTGACGCATATATGATGGGTATTATAACGAACAAGGCAAAGTTTATCAATCAGATTATGACGTCAAAAGACCCTGTGCGTGTTTCCGAGGATGTGGACGAAATGGTGCTTACATATTCGCAAATGCAGGCAATAGCTTCGGGAAATCCTATGATTAAGGAGAAAATTCAGCTTGACAATGATGTTGCAAATCTGAAAAAACTTGAAGCAGAGCATAAGAAAATGGTGTTTTCAATGCAGGAGCTTGCGGAACGTAAGCTGCCGCAGACTATTGACAATTATGCGGATTTGCTTCAGAAGGCAAGCGGGGATTTAAAGGCTTTCCAAGAACAGCACCCCGACAATGCAGAGTTTAAAATGGAAATTGACGGAAAGACTTTTGATGAAAGAGCCAAGGTGGGCGAGGAGATTGAAAAAGCAATCATAAAATGCTCAACTACGGGAGAAACGGTAAAGCTGGGCAAGTATTTCGGCTTTGACGTTTCCATTGAGAAAAATCCTGCTAATGGCAATTTCTTCAACAGCGGTACGCCCTGTGTTGCTGTATTGCAGGGTAATCTGAAATACACCTCCGAGGTATCCCTCGGAAACAACGTGGGTAACGTCCGCCGTATCGAAAACCTTGCAGGCATTCAGATAAATCAGAAAATTCAGCAGCTTTCCGCTAATCTTGACAAGGCGAAAAGTGACCTTGAAGAAGCAAAGGCAAATGTCACAAAGCCTTTCGGACGTGCGGAGGAGCTGGCAGAAAAGCTAAAGCGGCTTGAATATGTAAATGCACAGCTCAGTACAGACAAAAATGATGATGAGCCTATGCCTGTATCTGATATTCCAACAGAGAATGAGCCTGTGCAAGCCGCAAGTGTTGTGGTTGCTATGCCTGTTTCCGCATATACGGCGGACAGGGTGAATCCTAAACCGCAGACTCCGTCTGTTCCTCAGAATAACGCTCCGAAGCCTGTATATAACAAGATGAAACGATGATTAGAGGTAAAACTATGGCATACACAAGAAAAGAATACATCCCCGAAGAAAGAGCCGCCTACAACGCACAGAAGCAGGCGGAAATGGACGAAATGATAAGGCGTATCGACGAGGGCGTCAAAGCGGTATTTCAGTCCGAAAAGTACAAGGAATATCTGAAATTCGCTTCAAAGTTTACCGACTATTCCGCACGAAACACGCTCCTTATAAATTTACAGCGTCCCGATGCAACTCTTGTAGCGGCATACGGCAAGTGGAAGCAGCTTGGCAGACAGGTTGAACGAGGTCAGACGGGCATCGAAATTCTTGCACCTGTTGCATACAAAACAAATCAGGTGCTTGAAACGGAACGTCCCGCCGTTGATGAGTTCGGCAATCAGTTATATAACCCCGACGGAACAGAGAAAATGGAAACGGTTGAAAAGCCGATGATAGGACTTGCGTTCAAGAAAGTCTATGTTTTCGATGTTTCGCAGACAAGCGGAAAGGAGCTTCCCGACCCTGTTACCGAGCTGACGGGAGATATAGACAGTGCAAGAAAAGAAGCTGTTTTTGCGGCCCTCAAAAAGGTTACAGGCATTGACATTGAGTTCAAGGACATCAAGGGCGGTGCAAAGGGATATTACAGTGCCACGAACAATGAAATTGTAATCAAAAGCGGTATGAGTGACGCACAGACCTTGAAAACCGCCTTTCACGAAGCCGCCCATAATCTTTTGCACGACCCTGCAAAGGATATTGTAACAAATAAATCTCCCCGAAATGAAAAAGAGGTTCAGGCTGAATCCGTTGCTTTTATGGTAGCGGAAAGGTTCGGCATTGATACTTCGGAATATTCTTTTCCGTACATAGCTTCTTGGAGTGACGGAAAACAGCTTGAACAGCTTAAAAGTGCATTGCAGGAAATACAGGAAGCGGCGAAGAAGATTTCTTCCGAAATCGAATCGGAGCTGCTGAAATTGCAGAAACGTAATCTCACAATGGACGAAAAGCTGGCTGACACAGAGCTGAACAATATTCAGAAGGCGGAGTTCCTTATTGAAGATTGTGCCGACAGAGGTGTGAATTTCTCAAAGGAGGATACTGACAAAATCCTTGATTTTGCAGGCAATCACGAAAACATATCCGATACGGTACAGTTTGTAACGGATATGGAGGAAATTCAAAGGCAGCGTGACAGCTACGGCTATGACTTTACATATATGACTCCTATTGACACTAAGGAAGCTGCCCTTGAAGCCTATGACAGAGGTGAAGCGGTGTATCTTCTTTATCCCGACAATACGGAGGGGATGGCAGAGTCACGCTCCAAAATCGAAAACTTTGAGGGGTATTTCGGTATTGAAAAAGAGCCGAGCCGTGATGTTATCCGTGAGCAGAACAGCGAGTTGATACCTGTTTCAAAGGAAATCGCTCTTGAAATGTGGGATAAGGATTTGGACGTATATGTTGACGGTGTTCGTGCTGAAATCCGAGAAGATATAGAGAACGCTCCCGAAACGGCAAAGCTGTATCTGCCAGAATTTCAGTACACGGCACAGCTTGAATTTGAAAAATCCCATCGTGGCAATGTTGGCAGAACAGCCGAACCTGTAAGTAAAAATCCGAATGTTATCGGTAATACACCATACAAGGAACTTGGAGAAAAGGGTCAGCTTGAATATTTCAAAGACCTTAAAACCCGTCACGCTCTGAATATTGCAAAACAGCTTGACGAGGACGGTGTAAAATTCAGCGGTCTTAAAAAAGGCACTGTTACCACAATAACCATTAACAAGGCTGATAAGGCGAAATATGAGGCGGCTGTTGCAAAGGTCAAGGAAAGCTATTCAAAGAGCAAGGAACAGACCGTCGAGCTGCTTGCAGACAAAGCTCTTGTTCCAAAGCCTGCACCCCAAAAGCCTGTGAACATAGCAGCTGATATTGACAAGGCAATTTCAGATAGCAATTATGAGTTGTACCGATATAACTTGAAACAGGCTGTGGCAACGGTTATTGAGGAACACGGTGCGGAAAAGGCAAGTAGAACCCTTGCGGAATATATTTCTCGTCACGATTATGACGGACGAATTTCTGAAAAGAACAAGGAATGGGCAAAGAGATTTGATATTCCCGAAAACAGGTATCCTCCCGTATTCCATACGCACCCTGTTGTGCTGGACGGTTTCATCACGGAAGCACAAGCACAGATAAAGGCACTTGAAAAGTTCGTCAGTCAGCCTGAGTTGCCTGACGTTTGCAAAGATAAATTCCTGTTGCCTGTTGAACGTGTAGAGCTTCGTGACGATCATCGTGGTATTCCTGAAACGAAATACTACGATTCGTCAGTGAACGAATACTTTGTTGACGGTATAGGCTGGCTTGACAACGTCGCCTATGACCGTGAGCAGAAATTTTCAGAACTATGTCCAAAGGACTTTTATGCAAAGGTTACTCAAATGAACGTTTCCTATGTGGATACAGATGGCAGAACAGGGCAGATGGACGTTTCCAAAAAGGACTATGACATTTTGACCGAAAAGACCTATTCAAAGGAAAACAGCGAAGCATACAAGGCGGCAAAGGACAAGCTGGAGCAGAGAAAACAGGAAGCAGGGATAAAGCCGAAGCCTGTTGAGTATTACGCTGTCCGTCAGACCACTGACCGTAAATTTGCGGTAGCGACAATAAGTGCAGACGGACTTGTAACAGTTGCAAAGGCAGGTATTGCTACTATTGAGGAAGCTAAAAAGGCTCTGCTTGATATTTATAAAAGCAAGCAGAGTACTGTTAAATGTGAGTTTGTTCACCCTCAGACCCTTGATGAGAAATCAGCAGAGATTTACAGAAGTCAGACAAAGGAGCTTCCTGCCGTAACCTACCGTATTACCCCTAACCCCGACAAGAAATCGCCTGATACACATATTTTGCAGGAGTATGTTAAAAACAGCGATGATACCTATGCGATAGGAAAGGTTATGGCAAAGGGGGATTATGAGAAATGCAACAGCAGGCTTGCAAATCTCATCAATCCTCCGAAGATTGAAGCACCCGTCAAGACTTTTGAAATCTATCAGATACGTCGAGTTGATGAAACCCGTGATGTAAGGTTTGAGCCTTACGCAAGGCTGTTAAAGGCAGGTTTGAAGCCTGATTTCAAGACTTATGACAAGATGTATGAGGCTGACATTTCGATGTTAAGCGGCAAAAGCACAGGCGAAAAGCTGGAGTCAGCGTTCTATGTTTTCAATCAGGAACGTCCTGAAGATTTCAAGGGACACTCATTAAGCGTTTCCGATGTGGTAGTGCTTGATGATACAGCGTATTACGTTGACAGCGTGGGATTTAAGCCGCTGAAAGACTTTATACCGCTTGAAATTCAGCAGAGCTGTTTTCTTGATACGCTCCCTCAGACCTTGCAGGGTATATCAGATAATGCGGCGGAGCTTGAAGCTGTTTCGGATAAGGCTCTGAAGCTGAATATACCGCCCGAAATTATCCGAGAAGCCTGTGATATGGTAAATGGCGGTGAAAGCCTTGATAATATGGCAAATGCTTACGAAGAAAAATTCACAGAGAAAAACGCTCCTGCGGAAGAAGCTCCCGAAATAGAGAAGCCCAAGCCGCAGAAGAAGCCAAAATTATGATTGGAGGATTGATAATATGATTATGATGAACAGCGTACTTACAGCCGAAGAACGATATGTTTTACAGTCCCTCGGCTGCAAGGATAAAGCTCAGGCTCTCTCAGTGCTTGGCGAAATGAAGATGATACTCCCTGTTCGTTCCGATTTGTTCTCGCAGGTTGTATATCTTTCTGAAAAACTGGAGAAAGAGAAGATAGATTATGCTTATGAGATGTCGGCGGTGGGGTTATCAGATGATGAAATAGCATAAATAGTTGCGGCGGTATCGTTTTTGGCGATACCGCCAATTTTTGTTGATTTTTGATGTTAAAAGTGGTATAATATACAAAAGAATTAATATGCTGGAAAACATCTCAATAATATGCATAAGTAATGAAATTTCTTTTATGATGAAAGAACAACTATAAACTCGTATTAACAGGAGGGTTGGTCAACGTGGCTGGTGAAATGGGTACTAATATAGCAAATACACATGTTCCAGATAAATTGTATGGATATGGCTTACAAGTTCGTCAGATGTTATATGAATTATTAAATTGTAGTATTAATAGTGTGGTAAGTATTGAAAAGTTTGATGATATTGGTGTTGAAAGTGGAGAAGAAAAGATTGCTATTCAGACAAAGAGTGCATTGTCTGATAGAAACCCTGTTTCGGATAAAGCAGTTGATCTATGGAAAACTTTGTATAATTGGTTAATAGCGCTTAAAGATGGTGAGTTGTCTTTTGGGGGTACATTGTTTGTTCTAGTTATCAATGTCAATAAAAGCGGAAATATAGTAGAGTGGATTAATTCGGCAAATAATGTAAAAGAGGCAGAACAGGTATATGAAAAAATAAGCAAGAAATTTTTGGATGAAGACGGTAATTATATAAAGCAAAGTGATTCCATTAATGATTATATAGAAGCATTTTTGGCTGATGAAAACACAAAATATGTATTGTATATTATTGAAAAATTCAAATTAGTTGTAATTGGTGAAGGACACACAAAGCTGATATATGATGAATTCGTAGCTAAGACCTATTTGCCAATAGATATACAAGGATTGGTTTTCGATAAAATGTTGGGATGGATTGATAAAATTACAGCATTACAAATAGAAAACGGACAAGTTATGCAAATTTCAAAAAAGCTATTTAATAACGAGCTGACGTTGACACAAAGAATGGTAAATCAAAATAAATGCTTAATTGAATTAGCTCCTAATCCAACTATTACAGAAATTGAGTTGCAGCAAGATGAATACAAAACATATATTAGACAACTTAAGTTGATTGACGTGGATTATGATGAGCAGTTATCAGCAATAAATGATTATTTAAAAGCTTCTGCCAACAGAACTATATGGGCGTTAAATGGAGATATAAATGAAGAAATACTGGAAAAGTACTATGAAACTTTAAAAAAACGTTGGAAAGCCAAAAAGAACATTATAGAAATAGAGCAAGAAGGATGTCAAGAAGTCAAAAGAGGTAAATTGCTATATTATAAGTGTCAAGATGAGGATGTAAATATGGATATAATAGTCACACCTCAAAGCTTTAAGAATGGATGTTATCATGAATTGGCTGACCAACGGCAAATAGGTTGGCACCCCAATTATAATGAAAAGCTAAAGGAAGATGAAAAAGATGTTTAAAGAATATGATAATGTGCGAAATCCTATGTTAGGAGCATATCTTTTATGGAGTTTCGTGTTGGGGTATTTTAACGAAAATAACGAGGCTGTTCCAATTGAAGAATTGTTTATTGTGCTACCGATGATTATGAAAGCGGACGTTGCGGAGCAGATTAAATCTACGCAGAAATCATCAGGAATGAGGATAATGTCAAATAAATTTATGACTTCTACTGTTCTGAAAAACGACTTGATTAGTAGTATTCACATAGATATACAGAAGATGATGAATCTAACGTCATTGTCATTAGCAGAAGCAGTAAAGGCTGGACTGATTACTATAGACGTAGAATCAAATACTATTATCCCACTGGAATTGAATAAATTTAATAAAGCTTCGGTTAATGTTTTGGAAATGGGAAAGAATGCAGAAAAACTAGGTAAATGGTGTGCAGATATGGATTTGACACAGATTGAAGAAATTTTAAAAGTGAGGTTTTAAAATGAAATTTCAAATAGAAAAACTTATATTATGGCCTAAAAAAGTAAAATATAATTATAAGGCAATAGACTTTGATACAAATTCAGTTAATGTGATTACAGGTGATTCACGAACTGGAAAATCGGCTATTATACCTATTATTGATTATTGTTTAGCGAGTGGGGAGTGCTATATACCAACTCAGACAATAAGAAATGCTTGTAGTTGGTTCGGAATAGTTGTAAATCTTGAAAACAGTAAAGTTTTATTAGCTAGAAGGGAACCGGGAATACAAAAATCAACAAGTGATATGATGTTTGTTCAAGGCGAAGAAATAGACATTCCTGAAGTTCCAGAGAAAAATGCAAATTGTCAAGTGGTAAAACAATTTTTAGATGAATATGCTAGATTAAGTTTTTTGGATACTGATGAAAGCTATTATGGAAGTAGACCAGCATTTCGAGATTTAATGTCTTTTTGTTTTCAACCACAAAATGTAGTGGCAAATGCTAATATATTGTTTTACAAAACCGATAAGACGGATCATAGAAATAAATTGATTAATATATTTCCGTATGTGTTGGGAGCAATAACGCCAAAGGTGTTATCAGCTAGGCAAGAATTGTTAGAGCTACAAAGGAAATTGAATAGAAAAGAGCGTGATTATGAAAAATTATGTGAATTGACTGTTCGTTGGGAAAATGAAATTAATGCATGGATATCTGTTGCAATTGAATTAGGACTGCTAAATGAAGATGTAGGAAATATGAGTTTTGATTCAAAGTTGGTTTATCTTCAAAACCTTACGAAAGCTAATACTGAAGAAAAGATTTTAAAAGGCGATAATATTATCAAAAATTCACAAGAATTGGTATCTTTAAAAGAAAATGAAAATGAGTTGGCTCTGAAACTCACAAAGTATAAAAATCGTTATGTTGAAATGTCTCGATTGATGAATAGTGTTTCTGAATATAGAGAGGCACTTTCAATACAAGTGGAACGATTAGGCATTACAGAGTGGTTAAATGAAAAAGCTCAAAAAGAGCATATTTGTCCTGTGTGTCAGCAGAAGTGTTCAGACGATACTCAGCGGAATATATATTTACATAGATTGGAGGAAAATATAAGTAAAAGAAAAAAAGTAGAGGAAGTACCAGCAGCCTTTGAAAGAGAATATGAAATGGTACAAGATAAAATTCAAAAGCTGACAGATGAATTAGTGTCGATTCAAAAAAGAATCAGAATCGAAGAAAATAAAATTAAGCAATCGAACGAAAATAACGTAAATAATCCTAATAGGTATACATTGGATGGCATTTCAAGGTTTTTGGGGAAAATTGAATATGCTAGCGATACGATTGCTTCATTAGAAGCAGATGGCGAATTAATGGCAGAAATAGAATCTCTTCGATTGAGAATTGCTGAATTAAAGAAAATTGCAGATGAGTCTGTAATTAAACGTAAAATAGAAAATGCAATTACAAAGATATCTGTAAAGCAAATGGAATTGTTAAAGTTAATGGATGCTGAACGTCCCGATGATCCATTTAGGTTGGATTATAAGAATTTGACTGTCGAGGTAGATGGAGAAGACGGCAGAAAAGATTATTTATGGGAAATTGGCAGCGGTTCGAATTGGCTAGCATATCACATTTCTACTATACTTGGGTTGCAGGAGTTTTTTGCAACTTTTCAGTCATCTGTGCCAAACTTTGTAGTGTTTGATCAACCAAGTCAAGTTTATTTCCCACATGATTCTATAGATGATAAAAAAATAAAAGATTTGGATCGAAATGCTGTAAGAAGTATTTTTATAACTATGGCAAAAAGTATATCCAATGTACATAACAATATGCAAATTCTTGTATTGGAACATGCTGATGATTCGATATATGGGGATGTGCAAGGAGTTAATGAAGTTTGCGTGTGGAGAAATGGAGAAAAACTCATTCCATTAGAGTGGATAGAGGAGTGAATATGGTAAATAAGGATATAAAGGTTTTACTAAAATTTGGCGAAAGAAAATATATACAAGATTTGATAAATGGAGATTTTTATTTTTCTAACGCAAAGAAATTCAGAGATATTGAAGTTGGACAGAAAAACAAAGGTCAGGGGGATATTCTTGAGGGTGGCAGTTATGTATATGCTGTCGATGGACAGATTTACAATAATAATGACACGGCTCTTTTAAAAACCATTGAAAACCAGGATATATTAATTCATTATGCTCCAGCTAATAATATACCTGTGTATTGTATGTTTGCTTGTGATTACGACCACATTTGTCGAATCGATGAGAATCACATAAGGGTTATTTTGTCAGATGATGAAAAAGAAGATATGAGAAAACACTTTGCAAAGGCTGATGCGGTAGTGGTGTTCGCTAACCCTCAATGTTTGATGAATGATTTTTATAAATCATTAGGCGAAACTGTAAAAAGTGATTTAGTTCATTATTTTCAAGTATCGGGAATAAAAGAAGATGGAAAAGTTCCTCATCTTGATTTATCGTATTATGAATATCTTACGCAAGATGTGCCTCCTGAAGAAATTGATGGAGCAAAAAAATATGTTTTTCTTGAGGAATATGTATATCGTTCTTTGTTTTGTAAAGATATGTTTTTTAAAAATCAGCAGGAGTATAGAATCGTATTATCAGATAATAGGATTAAAGAACCACAAGTGTTTCATATTGATTTAAGCGTTAAGCCAAAGATTTTTGATTTGGATATGATTTTAAATGGTGATATCTTAGAGATATGATTAACATCACGAAAATGAAAAACAGCAGATATGCCCCAAAGCATACCTGCTGTCCCCTATTTGTAAAGCTTACAGAGATTTCATCTTTTTCTTATCCTCCTCCCGTTCCATCCTGCGTTTTTCTTCCTCAACGAGCTTGGAAATATAATCCCCATTAGAAATCTGATAATAGGTGTTTGCAATGTCGGCATACACCTCATAAAGCTGTTTGCAGTTCTCAAATATAGCTTTGAGAACTGCAATTTTTTTGTCCGTTTCTTGCTTGACAGATTTTAGCTGTTCAAGGTCAGTACGGCTCTGAATATTGCTGCCGTTTATAGACTGCTTGCAAATATTCAGTTTCAGCTTTTCTGACAGAGTAAGCTGTGGCTTGTCCGCAAGCTCAAAGTAGCGTTCAGCCTGTTCAATGAGGCTGTCCATACTGTCCTGTTTGGCAGTAAGTTGGTTCAGCTCTTTTCTCGCTGTTTCATATTCCGCTTTCAGATTTTCAATCTTGCCCTCCAACTCCCCGATAGAATGGATATTGTCACGATTTATAATCGTAAGCTGGGCGGACAGCTTGTAAATATCCATATCATTATCAGAGGAGTACGGGGTATTGCTGTCACGCTTTCGCTGAATCTTTTTGCCCATAGCGGCAAGCTGCGTCACTTCATCAATAGTTCTGATATAATCCGAACGAAGCGGAGCAGGTTCTCCGTTCAGGGTAACACCTGCCCCTACGTCACGCCAACGTATACGGGAAATAAGGCTTTCTGTCGTGTAATCCTCTCCGAGTGTTTTTGTCCTGACAAACCGCTGTTGTCCCTCTGCTTTTATGGAAATGTATTTTCCTCGTTTTATTGAGTATCCCATAAGTTCAAGTTCGCACAACAGTTCATCAATGTTTTTTACAGAACCTATAAGCCAGTCAATATCAAAACGAATTTTCTGTTTCCACGATGTACCACGCTTTTTATGTTCCCATTCATTGTAAGCAATATTTTTGCTTTGCCCTTTATTTTCCTTTATAGGCTGAATGTCAAAGGCAAGGCATACTCTGTCGGAATATTCCCGCACCTTTTTCAAGGTGGTCTGATTATCATAAAATTTCTTGCCCGATACAGAATAGCTGTTCAGAATGAAGTGATTATGCAGATGTCCTTTGTCAAGATGTGTGGCAATTACTATCTGGCAATCATCACCGAAAGTCTTTCTTGCAAAAGCCTTTGCAATTCGGTGAGCCTGTTCAGGAGTGATATTTTCGTTTGGGTCAAAAGACTGGATATAATGAATAGCTTTAACGCTGCCATTGCCG
>ERZ825525.1295-NODE-1295-length-23008-cov-4.638174_pt1 | contig 23008 bp, 16 predicted proteins | sample MGYA00519930_ERZ825525 | MGnify/ENA primary metagenome ERZ825525 (study PRJEB31778, sample SAMEA3449203) | human gut metagenome | biome: human gut; feature: human-associated habitat; material: faeces | place: United Kingdom | collected 2010/2012 ... | reverse complement strand
AAAATGAGTTGCTTCTATTTAGCGCTATTTTTGGGCTTCTGTCAAGTGCGAATGTATATTCCGTGCCGGAGCTGCCAAACCTTGGAATTGACAAAAACGCCGGGAAATACTATACTTATCCTAACAAAATGCGTATAGGGGCGCACCGCAGGCGTGTGCCCGGGCGTTCCAACAGAAAAGCCACGGTCGCATCGAGCAGATGGACTTATCTGGCACAAAACCTCTTACGGAACAGGCAGCGGTTTGCAAAAAACACGCTGAGAAATAAATTCTATACGGTGCATCCAACGGAAGCCGATGCGATTTTTCAAGGTGCTTCCCATGCACAGCGCGGCTGTTCCCACAAACGGGGACGGCCTGCGCTGTAATTATTTTGGAGGTCAGAATGGCACAGTCGAAAGAAAATACCAATGTTTCCGCACGCGGCAAGGCCGCAGCAGCAAATCAGAATGCGGGCGCACCTGCCGCGCAGACGGGCGCATTGGCATCGGCGGCATGCGGATGATGCACGCGTGGGAGGCAGTGGAGTGAGGATGACGGACGGCCATCCAGGCCGGAAGTCAAGAGGCTCTGAGACGGGAAATCATCAGATTTCCTGTCGAATAGCCTCGGTTCCTCAATCCACCGCCTCCCACACGTCATCATCCGCCCGCCGATGCCACCGCGCCCGTCTGTGCGGCAGGTGCCACGGCGCCGGAGTCAGATCCGTCCCCCACACACAAATAGAGCAGCCGACCCCTCATCGGCTGCTCCACAAATCATCCTTTGACGGCTCCTGAAAGCCCATCTGTATAATATCTCTGCATTACAACAAACAAAATCGCAATCGGCACCGAAATGCAAACCGCTCCCGCCGCAAAGCAAGTATACCAGCTGTCGATATACTCCTTCTCCAGCATCTTCCACAGACCCAGTGCAACCGTATAATACTTCGCATTCGCCCTGCAGATAACCTTTGCGAAAATAAAGTCCAGCCACGGTCCCAGAAATGCACTCAAAGTCGTGTACACAATAATCGGCTTACTCAGTGGAATTGTCACCTTCGTAAATACCTGGAATCTCGTTGCTCCATCCAGATAAGCCGCCTCATCCAGTGCCTTCGGAACCGTATCAAAAAATCCCTTTGCAAGCAGGAATCCCGCTCCGGAACCGCCCGAGTACACCAGAATCAATGCCACACGGATCATCGATCCCTCCGAAAGGCCAACTGCCTTTAAAATATAGTAGACAGCAACCATCGACATAAATGCCGGGAACAGACCTAAGATCATCGCGATGTTCATGTAAGTCTTACGGATTTTAAACCGCATTCTCGACATGCAGTAAGAAACCGAAAGCACAAATATTGTAGAAATCAGACAACTGAACACCGCAATGATAAATGTGTTCTTAAACATCTGCGGAAAGTCTAACACCTGCGTATCTGTAAACAGACGCACATAGTTATGAAGCGTATATCCCTTTGGGAAAAAGCTGGTAACATAAGATCCCTTCTGTGTACTGAAGCTTAAGAGTGCAATCCACAGAACCGGAATCACCCACACAATCGCAAGCAGTGCCAGAACCACATGTACAATCACATCGGAAATCATTCCACGCGCTTTCATGGAGTGTGTTTTTTTCTCTTTGTTATTCATTATTGGAATCCCTCCTCGTTCTTGTAAGAACCAGTATTCCGGTACGTGATCAGTGAAACCACAGCCAGAATGACAAAGGTAAGAATACCGACAACCGCACCAACGTTAAAGTACTGTAAGTCAACCGTCAGCTTGTACAGCCAGGTAACCAGAAGGTCCGTCTTTCCGGCGGTTGCTCCGACCGGAACCGGTGCTCCTGCAGTCAGCAGATAAATAACGTTGAAGTTGTTGATATTACCCGTAAACGTCGTAATCAGATACGGAGTCGTGACAAACAGCATATACGGCAGCGTAATCTTAAAGAAAATTGTCACAGGACCTGCGCCATCAACACGGGCTGCCTCGTAAAGCTCACCCGGAATGTTCTGTAAGATACCGGTAACCTGCATCATGGTAAACGGAATACCAACCCAGAGGTTGATGATAACAACCGTTGCTCTCGCCCAGGTCGCATTTGTCAGGAACGGAAGCGGACTGCTGATCAGACCGGCCTGAACCAAGAGGTTGTTGATCAGGCCGTTGTCCTTTAACATCGTACGCATCAGAAGAAGAGAAACGAACTGCGGAATTGCAGCGGAGAGCATAAAACAGAATCTCCAGAATCCCTTGATGCGGGTTGTTTTACGATTGATGACAATCGCAAGAATCATACCAAGAATATAGTTCAGGAAGGTAGCGAGCACAGCCCAGATCAGGGTCCATCCAAGAACAGACCAGAATGTCTTGCCGATCGAGTTGCCCATGCCAAGAACCGTACTGAAATTTTTCAGTCCAACCCAGTGAAAAATCGTCAGATGGTCGCCGACTTTACTGTAGCTGGTGAAAGCCATACAGATCATAAAGACCAGTGGAAGGATTGTGAAAATCACAATACCGAGAATCGGAAGTGTCAGCAGGGTCCAGTGCAGTCTCTTGTCAACGAGTGCTTCCAGATCCTCTTTGATGGTGTTGATATGTTTCCCTTCCTTTGCACGACACTCTACCTCATAAGCGCTCTTCATATTGACACGCCAGATCATAAAGAAGAGAACCGTAATAAAAATCGTTGCTACTCCGTAGAGCAGGAACAGAATTGTCATATCGCCGCCGGTATATTCATAAATACCCTTGGCCTCGTTCCACACCTCTTCCTGCGCACGGCCGCCCAGGGTGATGAGATGATAGAGATTGTTGATACCGCCTTCGATCATAAACAGGAGATACGCAATTTCTACTGCCAGAAATAAAATACCCTTTACGATCTGTTTGTGAGCCAGATTTCCCAGTCCCATGACAAACATGGAAAGTTTCGTGACCGCATCGCCCTTTGTGATGGCTTTTGTCACCGGATAGGGAGTCTCAAACTCTTTGGCGCGTTTTTTCAATGATGCCATAATCTATCCTTTCCGAAAGACAGGCATTGTCAATCCTGGTGTCTGACAATGCCTGTGGTTTCAATCCTGTTGATTTCCGAACACTTCAGTGCCTGTCTTGCTTACTCGACTGCAGAAGTATTCATGCTTGTGTTCAGTTTCTCTGTCATTTCTGCAGCGTTATCATGGGTAACTTCACCGTTGACCAGAGATTTACCAAAATTCTCTGCCGGAGTCCAGTAGTTGCTCATATTCTTAACGAACGGCTGGATGATAGAAGTATTGTTGAAGGTATCGTTCTGAGCAGTTACCAGTGCATCGTCTGTGATCTGGGAAAGCAGCTCTTCGTTACACGGAACTACGTTTCTCATTTCATAGTGTGCTTTCTGAGCATCTGCGCTTCCGAGATATCTTGCAAGAGCAACTGCAACCTGCGGATATTCACAGTTCGGATTCACACCGATTGCTTTAGAACCGGAGAAGGATTTCATCTGTTTCTCCTCGCCGTTGATGGTGATGGTCGGAAGCTGTACAACACCGTAATTATCACCGAGTGCCTCTTTAACTGCGGATGCATCCCAGGAACCGGAGAACATTGCTTTTACAGAACCGTCACGCAGACCGGAAAGACCGGATCCGTCTGCATCAGATACGAAGTTCGGATTGTTTACCAGGTCAACCAGGTAATCGGTCACTGCTTTTGCTTTATCGCCTTCGAAGTCAACGCCTGCTGCCTCGTCTGTTCCGTCCTCACCGAACAGCGTACAGCCGTTTGCTACGTAGAAGGAAGCAATGTACCAGGAGTTTGTAATCGGGAAGGAAATCTTGTCTTTTGCGATCATGGTATCCAGGTTTTTCACTTCATCCTCAGTGAATGCAGATTTATCATAGTACATAAACCAGGTGTTTGTGGTGAATGGTACACCGTAGATATCGCCGTCAACGGATACGGAATCTACAATTGCCTGAGAGTTGTTCTCTTTTACCTCCTCAACTGTCTGTCCGCCGAGTTTTGAAATTCCGTTTGCAGCGATCAGGGATGTCAGGTTGTCGTTTGCAAACATGTAAACATCTGCTGCTCCTTCAACGTCCTGTGTTACGGTATCTTTTGCATCGCTCTCTGCGCATACACCGTAATCAAAGGTAATGTGCCAGGATGGATGCTCCTCTGCAAACTGATTGCACATGGTCTGCAGCCACTCACCGCTGTCGCTTGCCTGATCCTCTGATGGAGACCATACGGTAAGGGTTGTGGTAATTTCCTCTTCCTCTGCTGCGTTGGAAGCAGATGCGCTTGTGCTTCCTGCCTCGGATGTGCTCTTGGAATCGTTTCCGGAAGCGGCATTTGAAGAACCGCTGTCGCTGTTTCCGCATCCTGCCAGCATGCCAACTGCAAGTGCTGCGGTCATCATAATAGATACTACTTTCTTTTTCATATTGAAAATCCTCCTTATATGATTTTTCTTTCTGGAACGTCTGCTGTCATATCGCATTTGCTGCTTGGTATCTCTCGTTCTTATTGATTTTATTATAGCAGTTGGCGGATTTTTCTGAAATATCAAGAATCTATGATCTATGTTGGATTTCTACGTTACATTTCTACACCGGAGCGTATCCGGAAAATCATTTCCGCAATCTGCAGAATTCTTTTCCGCAACAAAAAAAGAGGCCGCGCACCGTTTTTCCGGTGCGTCCTGCCTCCTCTTCTGTTTTTTATTCCGCCTTCTGCTCGGCTTTTTCTTCTGTCTTCTGATTTTCCTGTGAACTCAGGCTTTTCCTTTCCTGAATCATCTCCTGAATGATCTCATTTCCGCCTTCCTCCTGCCACTCTTTTACAAAGTCGTCAAAAGAAGAAAGCTCAGACTCGCCCCGGATAATTTTTAAAAAGGTCTCCGATTCCAGTTCTTTTAAGGTGTAACGATATGCTTCTGTGGTCTTCGTCCGGGTCGGATAAATCGTATTCACTCTTTGAATCTTTTCGTCGCTTAAAAGCGAGCAGGCTGTGATACGGGATAAATACGCGCTCCACTCCTCCGCACTCGCTGTTTTCGGGTTCTCCAGATAGGCGCGGCATACCTTTTCGAACGATCTTTCCAAAATCTCCAGCTCATCCTCCGATTTTTCCCCGTTCAGTGCCGCCTGCAGATTTTCGTAACAGATCGTCAGTGCCTGATTATAGTCGAGATTGATTGCTAAGGGGCGTGCCGTCGGATCGATATTTCCCGTATAATATTGCTGAAATTCTCCCCTTGGATCATCGTAGGAATAGCGCATATAATCAAACATCACCGACAGAATCTTCGGCACAATCTCCGGATATTCATACCCTTTTCGCACTACCACATAATTTCCGGTCAGCTTTTCGTTGCAGTATCGCACACTTCCATCCTTCCCGGTCCGAATCAGAAACGGCTGCCAGTCGGCCTCCGGATCCGTCTCATGACAGCGCCAGAGCGGGTTGTTCGGTGCCCACCACGGTGCGAAGAAAATGCCGCAGCGTCCCTGGGCAATGAGCTCGGCAATGTCATCCTGTGTGCGGATCAAAAAGTCCCGGTCAAGGACGCCCTCCTGGTACCAGTCGGCCAGCATGCCAAGTGCGTCTTTTACATTGGGCTGAACGGAACCATAAACCGGCATTCCTTCCGCATCCGTCAGCCATCTTCCCGGATATGCACCAAATGAGGCAAAAATAAGATTCATGCCGTATTCCGAAGAAATGCCCGTGCCGCCGTACAGAGTTGTGCTGACTGCAAGACCGATGTTACCCATCTCCTGGTTTGCCGGATTCTCCTCTGCAAACGTCAACGCAATATGTTTCACATCATCGATCGTTTCCGGTACGGAAAGTCCCAGTTTTTCCATCCAGTCCTTCCGCACCCATAGAAGATTCGGACCGTCCGAAATGTTGGTTTCCGGGAATGCCATCAGCTTTCCGTCAAAGGTACAGCCCTGCAGAATCTCCTCACCGTAGCTTGCATAAATATCCTTGATACGGTCGCTGGCACAATTTGCATAAACCTCTGTAAGATCGGCAAGCTGATCGTTTTTCTGCATGGCATTCATCGTTTTTTGATCCACAACCATGATATCGGCAATGTTTCCTGTTGCAATCATGGTAGAAATGCCAACGTTATAGGTATCACCGTAGTTTTCATAAACATCCTCGTTCTGTACATTAATGATTTCGCGGATCAGGCGTGTATAGGCATTGTCCTCATAGGTTTCTCCCTCCGGGAGATTGGAATTATTCACACCCGTCATTTTTGCCAGCGTGTACGTGATGGTTTCCGGGTAACGTCCGTACGGCGTTGTTTTCGCTTCCGTAAGAGCCGCAGCCTCATTTCCGGCAGCATCGGAAACAGAATCATTTCCTGCTGCGCCACTTTCTCCACAGCTGCTCAGCGCCATTCCCGCTGCCAGCAGTACAGCAAGGCCTGCCGCAAGTTTTTTTTGCATCATGCCTGTACCTCCCTTTCCACGCCCGGAATCCGCACCGTCACTTTTGTTCCCTTTCCCGGCTCACTCTCAATCGAAAGACCATACGCTTCTCCGTATTCGAGCTGAATCCGGGAATTGACATTCCGCACACCGTAGCCGCTGCTCTTCTCCGTCAAAATTGTCTGTGCTTTCTCCTGTTCCATACCAACACCATTATCTGCCACGGAAAGTACCACACAATTTCCGTCACGCCGTCCGCTGATTGTGATCACGCCGGGCTCACTGCCGCGCCGCCGGTCAATTCCATGCGCAATCGCATTTTCGGCAAGCGGCTGCAGAATCAGGTTCAATGTACGGTAATCCAGAATATCCTCCGCTACATCCATTTTAACCGTAAAGCTGTAGTCATGAAACATTTCCTGAATTTGCAGATACGAACGCACATTGTCGATCTCCTCGCGGATGGACATCGTATTTTTGCCTTTGTTCAGGGAAGTCCTGTAGTACCGCGAAAGCGCCAGCGTCGCCTTGCTGATATCATCCGAACCGATTTCCAGCGCTTTCCAGTTGATCAGCGACAGGGAATTATACAGAAAATGCGGGTTAATCTGTGCGCGGAGCGCCGTCATCTCATACTGTTTCTGGCGGATGCGGCTCTCATAGACTTCCTGAATCAGCTGACGGATGCGTGACAGCATCTGATTAAAGCCACGCGTCAGATCACCGATTTCATCCCTTTCTGTAGAAACCAGTTCCACTTCCAGATTTCCTTCTTCTACCTCGGACATTGTCATTTTTATCTTTTCAAGGCGGTGCGCCATGTTTCCGGAGAATTTCATAATCACGACCGCAGAGAAAATAACGCAGCCTGCCCACATCAGAAGAACCATCAGAAGAATCGGCTGCATCGGACTGATGATGCCTTTTTTCGGCAGATAGCACGCGGCATGCCATCCATTCTGCTCAATCTCCTTTTCCAGGAGAATGTAGTTCGCTGTATTCTGCTTCTCTTTTTTTTGTATCTTCTGAAAGTCTGAAAATTCCATCTGGTATTTTGCATTCCTGGTCATCTTCTGATTTTCATACAGCACTTCTTTGTCCTCATTGTAGACGAAAACACCGTAATCCTCATTAACTGTAAGCTCCATGGAGCCAAAAATCTTACTGTAGTCCATGGAAATGTATAAAAAACCGCCTTTTCCGTCATCAATCAGCGGCATAGACCGCACCAGCGTCACCGTTCCCTGATCCATATCAGCATACCAGTGAACATCATTGTCTGCCGGTGCTGTCCATTCATCATTTTCCATTTCCCGCGCCGGACGCAGATACGTGCCGTGCGGAATGACGAAATCACGCACATAGACCGTAGACTGTCGGATTTCCGGGTAAAAATAACTTAAGGAATCCATCATCGGATCAAACTCTTTCACCATGCGCTCGTATGCTTCGAAGCTGTTTTTGTCTTCTGCCTTTACAATCTGAACAATTGTCTGGTCGAATGCCAGATAGTCCGACATACTCTGGTGCAGCGCAAGCTCCGTATTCACATCGTCCACTGCCTGATCAAAGGTGGTTTGCAGATTTTTGATCTCACGCTCGACAAGTACACGACGCATCTGTGTGTAAAACAGTGTGAACATCAGGCACATTGGGAAAAGTCCTGTGAGAACGTAAGCCACGATAAGCTTCCGGTGTACCTTCATATCTGAAAATGCTTTTTTTATTCTAGCGGCAAATGATGTCATCTTACTCCCCCTGATCCCGGTATTTCTGCGGGCTGATTCCAAAATATTCGCGGAAGCTCTGACAGAAATAGGACACATTCACAAAACCGCACTTTTCACAGATTACGCCGATTTTTTCGTTTGTATTTTCGAGCATTTCCCGTGCGCGCTCCATACGGAAACCTTTTAAGTAGCGGCTCAGGTTTTCTCCTGTATTTTTCTTGAAAATGCTGCTCAGATAATTCGGTGTCATGCCAACCTCGCGCGCAAGCTGGTCAACACCCATGCCACTGTCAGAATAGTTCTCACGGATATACTGTTTAATCTGCTCGACTTCTCTGCGTTTCGCAACACCGCCGTCTGCGCGGAAGACCGTTTCGAGCCGGTCAATACCCATACGGACCGCTTGAATCACACCGGCCATGTTGCTGCTGTGATACAGGGCGTCGATCTCACGGTCCAGCTCTCGCTCATCTTTTCTCTCGAGATTGTCGTAAATCTCTTTCAGCAGATTGGAAAACATAAACTTAATGTAAATCTGGGAGAAAATCGTCTGATGTTCATACTTCTCGCAGAACTGGTCAAAGTGTTCACGCAGGCTCTCCAGATCCTTCATGCGAATGTCCTGCTGGATCTGGCGGATCAGGATTTCAGCATCAATCTGCACCAGCACCTCGGACTGCTCCTCCTGAAAAGGAAGAAAAACATGGTTTCCCGTGTGATAAAAGCGCCGCTCCATGAGCTGCTCCGTCTGTGCAAATGCATCGTAAAGCTCACCGTCCGGCGTGATCTCGCCCGACACGGCCAGAAAGCATTCCTGGTCCCACATTTCACGAATATAATGGTACAGCTTCCGTCCGAACGCTTCCCAGCCGCCATCCGGCTCCTCGCTAAAAAACAGGATGGACTGCTGTGGGTTCAGGTTCAGATAGTGAAACGGCATCTGCAAATCGCTCTGCATCTTTTCAATCTGTTCGCTGTTTACCTGTTCAAAATAGTTGTTGGCACACTCCAGCAGTACCATACGGCAAAAATCCCGGACAAAGTTCATCTCGAGAAGCGTCTGTGTTTTCTCCTGCATTGCGTTGCGGCTCTGCCCATTGACCATCAGATACAGCAAATGTTCCCGCAGAAACTCCATACTTTCGTCCTTCCGTTTTTCCTCACGCTCACTCTTTGCAAGCTTTTCGTTGATTTCACCAACCACCTTTTCAAATTCTTCCGGGTTGACCGGTTTTAAAATATAGGCGGAAACCCCATAGGAAATCGCCTTTTTTGCGTAGGAAAACTCATCATACCCACTGAAAATCACAGTTTCCGTCCCCGGATACTCCTCATGAATCCGGGAAAGAAGCTCAATTCCATCCATGAACGGCATATTGATGTCGGTCAAAAGCACGTCAATTTTCTCTTTTTCAAACACCTCCAGCGCTTCCTCTCCATTGGAGGCCTCCAGAATATTCTCCCGGATATTCATCCGCGAAAGCAGCATCCGAATGCCCTTTCGCTCTATCATTTCATCATCTACAATCAGATATGTGTACATGCATCGATCCTCTTTCTAAGCAGCCTGCCTAAAGCGGCGCATACTGGTTTTATTATACCATTCCCGCGGCAGAATTGCATAGCATTTACCGCTCAAAACCGTTACCGGAAACGCAAAACCAGAGCCGGTGAAAACATTCTCATCCGACTCTGGTTTTTCTATTACATGATTTCAGGACACCACTCATCCTGTCCCGAATCAGGCCTTCGTCCTGTATAAGCCCAGAAAAATAACGCGCTCTTCCGATGTATCCGTGTCCGGGAAAGACAGGATCAGACTGTTTTTCTGCTCATCTTCCCACCTTGTCGTCTTTCCCTCAAGAATCTGATTCTCTCCCACCAGCAAATCTTCAAGTAATTCTGCCGCCTGATGAGCCAGCGTCTGCAGTACCGTTTGAAATTCAGATTCCGGAACCGTTATGGCATATTCCACAGATACCAGTTGATCATTCTGAAAAGAAAAGATTTCCTGAATATCATCCGACAGACTGGAAATGCTGATCGAATGAATGATTCGCGGATACGCTTCTCCTAACGTGGTATCAACATCATCTTCCGAAAGCTGCGTCTTCTGCAAAACATCTTCCATAGACATATCAAATTTCACATTCCCGGGCGACAGGGTGGAATGGCTGAAATCAACGGCATACAGAAAGATGTTGCTGTTATTTTGGGAACTCTGTGAGGAACATGCAGCTAAAAAACAACAGCAAATCCCCAAAAAGATCCTGCAAATTACCGTTGAAGTAAAACGAATATTACGATTTTCAATATTCATAATACCTCCTCTCCCTTTTACTTCTGATATTCCTCAATTCTGCAAACATGTTCTTTTGTCTTTTTATTATAATTAATTCCTACCAGAAGCAAGTTTCCCTGATATTCTTCCAGACTTCTGCAATATTCTTTGTCCTTAATCTGCGCAAGCGCACCCTCTGCTGTTTTGTCCCATTTCAGTTCTACAACCAGCGCCGGTTTGTCCTGGTATCTTTTTCTTGGTACGAAAACAAGATCCGCAAACCCTTTTCCCCCAGGCAGTTCACGGTAAACCGTGTAAAAATTCCGTGCTGCATACAGCGCCAGTGAAATCGTATAGCTCAACGCATTTTCATCATTGTACTGAAGCTGTGACGTTTCAAAATGTGCCAGCCGAATTCCCTCTGCTACCTGTGTTTCCTGTTTTTCCCACACAGCCTGCAGAAGATCTGCGGAATTTTTCAGTGCCTTTGAAATATCTCCCCATTGGGAAACGGTTACCGCACTGGCATATTCTGACTGTACCTCGGCATTCGGAATAAAAACATATTTATTCTGTTCCTCATAACCAAGATATCCAAGATGAATCAGCAGTGTCAGCACATCATCCTCTGTCCGGAAAGTTGTCATATCATTCGTAAAACTGCCCGTGTTCACCGGAATCTTTTTCCCTGCCATCATCTGCAGTACGTCATCCCGCAGGCCGTCAAAATTCAGATCAATATACCACTGTAGTGCTTCAAATGTTTCTGTCTGATTCCAGTAATTGCCGATTTTCCGGAATCGCATGGCATTGACAACCGAACGCGGGCTGTAAACCGAACTTTCTCCCGGGAACGAATAGCCGTCATACCAGTTTTTAATTTCTGCCAGATCCATCTGATACCGGCCGCAGAGTTCTTCTACTTCCTGCTCCGTAAATCCTACATATTCTGCGAGCGGCCCTGGATCAAGCATTGTAAATTCATCAAACATATTCAGTGCAGAATGGGTTCCATATTTTTTGATCGGCAGAATACCCGTCAGATAGGCAAGTGCTACGTAAACCTTATCTTTCAGAAAATCCCGCAGGAAATCAAGATACTCTTCCTGTGCTTTTTTATCCTGCTGATATTCCCGGAAAACACAGTCCCATTCATCAATGATAATGACAAACGACTGTTTTGTTGCCGCATAAATATCCTGCAGCGATTCTACCAGATCCGTATCGTCAAAGTAGTCCACGTCCGGATAACTGTTTTTCAGTTCCCGCAGCAGCATTCTTCGAACACGGTCAATCACCTGGCCAATTTCCTTGCTCCGGCTCAGAAATTCCTGCATATTCAAAAAAATCGTAGGATATTGATTTAAGTGCTGTGCAAATACAGCATTTTGAGAAATTTTCAATCCAGAAAAAAGTTCTCTGGAATCGCATTCCTTCCCATAATAAGCCGTCAGCATATCCGCCGTCATAGATTTTCCAAAGCGCCGCGGACGGCTGACACAGACATATCTCTGCACAGTATTAATCACCTGATTGGTATACTCGATCAGCCCTGTTTTATCCACATAAATTTCGGACTGAACCGCTTTTGCAAATTTTTCATTTCCCGGATTCAGATAAACTCCCATATTCCACCTGCGCCTTTCTCTTTCTACCTCTATCATACGATATTCTTGCCTTAAGTTCAATTTAGCATAAGTTGAAAAATGCCAGAATGTTTTTAACTGAGGCAAAACATTCTGGCTGTTTTTTCTGGGATTGCTATGAGTCAATTAATTAATGAATAAAGAACGCGTCCTCTTCCTCGTCTTCCACAACCGGTGTCATCGGGTTATACTCGGTTTCCACCAATTTTTTCACCAGCTCGTGATCGAAGTTGCGGCGAATTTCACAGGTTCTGTCGAAAATCATGGTTGCTTCATCCCCTGGGGTGCATGCCGGCCAGTTCGGGAGGGATGGGGTTTCCGGGCTTCCGTAGCGGGCAAAGTTGATCCAGGCGGTGGCCATACGCTCCTGCAGACGGTCTGTTTCGCCCGGGACATTGCATACGGCGATGCGGTCGATGTTATGGAATACGAACGGAATCTCGGCACAATGCCATGCGGCTTTTCCGCCATCGATCGGGAATTCATAGGTAAACTGATAGGAATAGGTCGGCGCTTCTGTAAACTCCGATTTCTGACGAATGAATTCGATCGTTGCCGGACGGAAGAACGTATCCACAGACCACAGGTCGGCAATTGTTTTGTCCGGATATGCTTTTTCAAAAAGAGAAATCAGTTCCGGCGTTGCATCACCATATTTTCTCGTCAGGAACGCAATCTGTTCCTCACGGTTCATCTCATGTTTTCCCGGCACAACCGGTCCAAAATCAAACTCACCGATGTTGGTTCCTGCCAGCACAGGAATCGTTTTGGCGTGATCCGTAAATCCGCACTTGATCGGATTTCCGCGGAACCAGCCATTCTCCATCGGTCCCTGTCCGATATAGCAGCCTTTCGCAGCAACCTCTGCCTCAACTTTATTGTACGCATTTGACAGCTCATAATACGGGATCGTCTCAAGCTTCTCCACCTCGGATTCGTCCAGATTCAGTTCTTTTAACAGAGCCTTCACAATCGCGGTGCCGTCTCCGTCCTCTTTCTGATAAACCTTTGCCTCATAAACACCGCTCTCGATGATACCCTTCTGGAACAGGCCGTCTGCTGCCGGCGTATTCATCAGCGTTGCCACCTTCATACCGCCGCCGGACTGACCGAAAATCGTAACATTCTCCGGGTCTCCGCCGAATGCCGCGATATTGTCATGTACCCACTGCAATGCAGCTACCATATCTGCGTTTCCTGCATTCGCAGAATTTTTGTATTTTTCGCCAAACGGCGAGAGATCGAGATAACCGAGGATATTCAGCCGATGGTTCACGGAAACAACAACGACATCACCGAACTCGCTTAAGTGATCCCCCTCATATGCCACATGCTCAATCGCAGAGCCGGCGCTGAAGCCGCCGCCGTGGAGCCATACCATGACCGGCTTTTTCGCACCCGGATCAAGACTCTGTGTCCAGACATTCAGGTTCTGGCAATGCTCGTCCTGCGGCCAGTAGCGATGCGGTACCAGCACCTCCATGTTCGGCTCATCCTGCTTTAAAAGCGGGCATACATAGCCGTATGCCAGTGCATTTTTGATTCCTTTCCACGGTTTCACCGGCTGCGGCATCTGGAAACGATCCGCCTCGGCGTAATGGATTCCATGAAAGGCATACGTCGTGTTCAGTCGGAAACCGCGTACCTTTCCTGCTTTTGTCTCTACTACCGGATCTGTTTTACTGCATACAAAATAATCTCCCATATTTCAGTTACCTTCTTTCTATCCTGTTCTGTGACGCGCAGTTTCCAAAAAACCACCGCAAAATCCCCCTGATCTTTCCGTTTTTGCACCGGTCTTTGAAGCATCTGTTGTTTTTGCATTTACGCATCTGCTCCTTATTATACCAGACAATTTTTTCAGAAACAATTCTTTTCACTTTTATTTTCGGCTGTTTATATCAATAAAGTCCGAAAATCGCGTCAAAAACTGATATTTCCATCACAACTTCAAAGTGCTACAATAAAAAAGAAGGTAAAATCAACGTAAAAAAGGGGACTACTATGACGAAAACAGTACAAAAGAGCAAAGCCCGCGATATGACCCAGGGCTCTATCTGGAAACAGCTTCTTCTCTTCTCGCTTCCGCTGATGGCCGGAAATCTCTTCCAGCAGCTTTACAACACCGTTGACAGCATCGTTGTCGGCAACTTTGTCGGCAAGGAAGCACTCGCCGCCGTCGGCTCCGTCGGTCCGATCATCAATTCTCTGATCGGCTTTTTCATGGGACTTTCCACCGGTGCCGGTGTCATTATCTCTCAGTATTATGGCGCAAAGGCGGATGAAAAGGTCAGCCGCACCGTCAGCACGACACTGGTGATGACATTTTTTCTCTCTATTGTCTTTACTATTCTCGGCATCTTCATTACACCGTACATGCTCCGCATGATGAGTACGCCGAACGACGTCATCCGCGAGTCAGCAACGTATCTTAAAATTTACTTTGGCGGTGTTGCCGGTCTGATGTTCTACAACATGGGCTCCGGCGTTCTCCGCGCTGTCGGCGATTCCCGCCATCCGCTGTATTTCCTGATTTTTTCCGCTGTTGTCAATACCGTGCTCGATCTTTTGTTTGTCGTTTCCTTCGGCATGGGAATCGAGGGTGTGGCGCTTGCAACCGTTATTGCACAGTGCCTTTCGGCGGTTCTGACGCTGTATGTGCTGACCACAACAGACGGCCCATACCGCATCTGTTGGAAAAAGCTCTGCATGGACTGGTCTTTGCTGTACCGCATCGTCTGCGTCGGACTGCCGGCAGCGATCCAGCAGATGGTGACTTCCGTTTCCAACGTTTTCGTGCAGTCCTATATCAATGTATTCGGCTCGGATGTTATGGCAGGCTGGAGTGCCTGCATGAAAATCGACCAGTTTATGATGCTGCCGATGATGAGTGTTGGTCTTGCTTCGACCACCTTCACCGGACAGAACGTCGGTGCCAGCTACATTGACCGTGCAAAGAAGGGTGCTACAACCGCATTCCTGCTTGCTGAGCTTGTAACCATTGTGATGATGATTCCTCTGCTGATTTTCGCCCCGCAAATGGTCTATCTGTTTAACCAGGAGGCAGCTGTGATTCGTTACGGAACCCTGTTCCTGTATCTGCTCTCCCCGTTCTACATTCTCTGCTGCGTCAACCAGGTTTACTCCAACGTCCTGCGCGGCGCAGGAGACACCAGAACACCGATGATCGTGATGCTCGGAAGCTTCGTCGTGTTCCGCCAGATTTATCTGTTTGTGATGTCTCATATATTTGATTCCATCATTCCGATTGCACTTGGTTATCCGGCGGGATGGCTGGTATGCAGTGTTCTGATTTATGCCTGCTATCGGAAATTCCGGTGGAATAAAGGAATGCGGAAAAACTGAAGGATTCCTTTCCTGACATAAGCAAAAGGGGCTGTTGCACTAAGAAAATGAACGTAGTGCGACAGCCCCTTTTTTCGCATTATTTTTTCAGGAGTGCTGCTGAATGCTCTTCAGTTAAAATAACTCCGCAATCGCCGCGATCTTCTCACAGTTTTCCGGCAGCGGGTCGTTTATTTTCGGTGACTGGCGCGTTGCCACGTAACGGCTTGCAATTCCGGCAGAGGCTGCACCGTGGCAGTCAGCGATATCGTCATTTCCTGTCATCAGGCATTCTGCCGGATCGAGGTGATACTGCTTCAGCAGCATCTCATAAAACGCCGGATCCGGTTTTTTCACACCGGCATCCGATGAGAGCAGGATTCCATCAAAGTATTTCGTAAGGCCGAGCAGGGAAATTTCCGGCGCGGTGAAAAGCGCCTGTGCGTTGGACAGCAGAAAAACCTTCTTTCCTGCGTCTTTTAAACGCTGCAGCATTTCCGGCACGCCGGGGAACAGTTTCAGTTCTTCTATCGAAATCGCACGGAACATTTTCGCCAGATCTGCAATTTCTTTTTCCGTTACCGAAACAGCTTGATCCTCAAACAGCTGCCGGAACACATCCGCAATGTCGATTTCCGGTACATGGCTGCCGCGGCATTCCATTTTAAGCGCAGCTTCCTGCTCTTTGATTTTTGTCTCATACGCCATCCGGAGTTCTTTCGGCTCATAGGCGGCCCCTTTCATGCCGAAGAACAGGCTCATTTTTTTCCAGAGATACGCTTTCTTTTCATTCGTATGTATATCTACCAGAGTTCCATATAAATCAAAAATATAATTCTGATACATCCTTCATCATCCTTTCTTACGGAAAGTTTTCCACACGACACGTATTCTACCAGACTTTTCTCCACAATTCCATGTCTTTTTTCCAGACTTCCTATCTTTTTTTCTCCACCCAGACTGTCCACCAAACCAGATCGTTGAAACCTGTTTTGTCTTGCTCTCTGTAAGAAAGAATCCTGCCCGGAGGGCTTTTTACTTTATCGGAAAATTCAACGAAGTTTCCGGTAACGTAAAAAAATTCCCCCGTACAGATTTTGTCCGCAACAGGGGAATTCATTACATCTCACAGTTTCCTGCGAATTGTAATCTTTGATTTACTTTCTCGCATCCAGCATTTCTTTCACCAGACGAATATACTCCGGTGTCGTTCCGCAGCAGCCGCCGACAATGCCTGCACCCGCGTCTACCAGAATGTTCATATATTTTGCAAACGTCGGCGCATCCATGCTGTAGATTGCCTCTCCGGTCGGCGTGATTTTCGGCAGGCCGGCATTCGGTTTTACGATAACCGGTACTCTTGCCACTTTTTTCATGGAATTTACGACTGCCTCAAGCTGATCCGGTCCGACCGAGCAGTTCAGTCCTACGGCGGATGCTCCCATTTCCTGCAGTGTCTCAACTGCTTCCACAGCGTTTCCGCCGAACAGGGCAGAACCGTCTGCTTCCAGCGTCAGAGAACACATAATCGGCAGATCGCAGACAGAAAGTGCAGCATCCATAAAGACACACGTTTCGTCTACGCTCAGCATCGTCTCCGCTACCAGAAGATCAACGCCCGCATTTGCTACCGCTGTTACCTGCTCTGTGTAGGATTCCAGCAGCTCTTCATAAGAGAGATCGCCTTTTGGCTGCAGCATTTTTCCTGGTGTGGAAAAATCTCCCGCGATCAGCGCACCTGTTCCGGCAAGCGCTTTTTTCGAGATGTCCACCAGGCGTGCATTCAGCTCCTCCACCTCGTTTTCTCTTCCATAATCCGCTAATTTCAATCTGTTTGCACCAAAGGTCGGCGCATAGACAATCTGGCTTCCCGCCTCCACGTAAGCCTTCTGTAAATTTGCCAGAATATCAGGGTGCTCCAGAACCCAAAGCTCTGTACTGACTCCTTTTGGCATTCCCGCTTTTGTCAGATTTGATCCGGTTGCGCCATCCAATAAAATGACACCTGCTCCGGCAAGCTGTTCAAATTCTTCTCTTGTCATTTTCTTTTCTCCATTCTGCCCGAGTTACCTGCAGCACATGTCCGCGTATACTGACAAATCCCGGCTGTTTTTTCTGAACCTGCCGCGCTTTTCGCGTCAAATTCATGTTCAGTATAGCATTGTATTGTTTTCCCGACAAGTAAAAAAAGAGGTATCCGTTTTGGATACCCCTTCGTCTGTTTCTGTTCATGAATGTTCAGCAAACCCCGACATTCTCAATCATGATGCGCGTCTGAATGATGTGTCTCCGAATGATGCGTCTCCGAATGATGTGTCCTGCCCGAGCTGTTCCCCCCACCGGACGGGATATTCTTCGGTGACCCCGGAGACAAATTTGTTCCCTGATTCACACGGGTTGCTTTCTGTCCATTTTCCACCTGCGAGGATGCCGATACCGTTGAAACACCCGAATCGGAACTGTTTTCCGTTGCAGCATTTTTTCCACACGCAACGAAAGCCAATACTGCTGTACCGACAAGTACGGAAATTACTGCCTTCTTCATTTCTCCACCTTCTTTCCTGGTACATCGTTTTCGCCTGAACATTAGAGCGTGTCCGAAAAATTATTTCCGCAATTTGCGAGATACACTCTGGTTGTAATTTCATTTTAAATAAGCTTCTTACTATTGTCAATTTATTCTACAAATTCCCTATTATTTTCTTTTTTTTGTTCCAAAATATTTTCAGACACAAACAGCAGCCGGACCCCTCTCCCGGATCCGGCTGCCGTTTGTCCTGTATCGTATGCTTTTATTCTGCAGTGCTTGAAGACGTTGAAGCAGTGCCTGTGCTGCTTGTCGATGTCGTTTCGGTACTGCCTGATGTCGTGCTGTCAGACGTTGTACTATCCGTTGCTGTACTGTCCGTTGCTGTACTGTCCGTTGTTGTGCTGTCGGTTGTGGTTCCATCTGTGGAATCTGTAGAAGCGCTGTCAACTGTCATCGTATACAGATCTGCGTCCGTTACTTCAAGTTTTTTCCAGTTGGATGCGACCTTGATATCGCTCTCCTTTACCCATCCATCCAATGTATCGTTGTACTTATCCGATTTGCGGTTGGAAATGATAGTCTGTCTTCTGGACTCGGTTTTGTCCTCGTCGAATGCTTTATCTACACGGATCACATAATATGCATCGTCGCCTTCGATGACACCGTCATAATACTCGCCATCCTTCAGCTTTGCTGCTTCTTCCGCTACTTTATCTCCAAGAGAACAGGTATCGTCATCGTCTTTCTCCGATCCGGTTCCAAAGGATGTCTCGGAAGAGGTCAGATAAGAAACCTCAGAGGAGGAATCGCTGGCGGAACTGCTCGATGTGCTCGCGCTTGAAGCGTCGGATGCGCTTGTGTCGGAAGCATCGGAAGAAGAGCTGCTCTCATCGGAGCTGTCGGCAGAATCGGTGGAATCTGCGGTATTCTCCGCATTTAACTGATCGTTCAGCTCCTTGCGCAGATCGGTAAACGATGCGGCTGCAGGATCCTCAGACTCTTTTAAGAGATCCAGGAATCTCTGTGCGATTTCTTTCTTTGCCGCTTTTTCCTCGTCCGTCAAATCAATCGTTTTTCCATCGTCATCCTTCTCGGTTCCTGCTGTGGATACCGTGATGTAGCTGATGGAGGTCTGCTTTGCCTCTTCATCGGATACCTCGGTATCTACATTTGCGATGATCGGATCATAAATTTTGGTTTGAATAACATACAGCTCCAGTGCATCCTGGATGTCCTCAACGGTTGCGTGCAGCTTTTTCATCACATCGTCACCGTTCTTATCTGCGAATGCCTGTGCAGCCTCTTTCGCCTGCTGTTTTTCCTCGTCTGTCAGGGAAATTCCGTATTCCTCTGCGTGCTGCCGCATCAGAAGCTCTTTTTCGATCGTATCAAGAGACTGCTCCTTGAACGTTTCCCCGGTAGTCTTTCCATCGTCGCCTTCCTTGTCGTACATCTCAGACGGCATCTGCATTCCGTACATCGAGTACATCTTGGAATAATAATTGTACATGGTTGCCTGCTGATATCTCAGCATGAAATTTGCCTGTCCGAGTGTAATCGACTCGTCATTTACAGTAATTGCCGTTTTTGTTCCGTCCACATTGTCGGAACCGCAGCCAGTCAGTCCCATCGCTGCCATCGAAGCACTCAGCATAACGCAGACTGCTTTTGCTTTTAAATTTTTCATTACTTCCTCCTCATGCAGGGCGAAATGTATGCTCAAAAAGAGTTTTTCTTTTTACACGTTCGAATTTCCGGTCCTGCATCGATTTTTATAAACGCTTTTCCTATTATACCCTTTTTGTTGATACAGGGCAACTTTTTTCTTCCCTGTTCACGCCTTTTTCACACGATTTTGTGGTTATGCGAGTATTTCACTCCTGTGTGATCTGCAGCAGATCTTCCACCAGTGCATGGCTCTTCTCCAGCAGATCGATCTTTTCCTTTGAATTTCTCCGCCGCGGCGTGTAGACAAACGCCAGCGACTCCATCTGGAATTTCAGTTCGTCTCGGTATTTCTGCAGCAGCTCCGGAATCCGCGCCACATCGATTTTTGCATGCTGCTGTAAGGTGACTCGTACCGAATCGCCCATCTGTTTCAGCTCCGTCACATACGCACAGTGCGCCAGCGCTTTCAGTTCTGCAACAGCCAGAAGATTCTGTACATTTTTCGGCGGTTCCCCGAAGCGGTCGGTCAGCTCCTCCGTCATGTCCTCATACTCTTCCTTATTTTCAATCGCCGCAATTCGCTTATAGGTGTCAAGCTTCAGAGACTCGTTGCTGATGTAGCTGTCCGGAATATAGGCACTGACATTCAGATCAATCGTTGTCTCGAACGCTTCTGCCGGTGCGATGCCCTTCGCCTCCTGGACAGCCTCTGCGAGCATTTTACAATAGAGATCGTATCCAACCGATTCCATATGGCCCGACTGCTCTGCGCCCAGCAGATTTCCGGCGCCTCGGATCTCAAGATCACGCATTGCAATTTTAAAGCCGCTTCCCATCTCCGTAAATTCACGGATCGCATGGAGACGCTTCTCCGCCACTTCCTTCAACATCTTGTTTCTGCGGTACATCAGAAATGCGTAGGAAGTCCGGTTCGACCGTCCGACGCGGCCGCGGAGCTGATAGAGCTGTGACAGTCCCATCTGGTCGGAATCATGGATAATCATGGTATTGACATTCGAAATATCGAGTCCTGTCTCAATGATCGTTGTTGACACGAGCACATCGATCTCTCCGTTGATAAAGCCGTACATGATCTTTTCCAGCTCACGCTCTTTCATCTGTCCGTGCGCAAAGCCTACATTTGCATCCGGCACGAGCTTCTGGATCGTGTTCGCCATATCCGCAATCGACTGGACACGGTTATAGACATAGTAAACCTGCCCGCCCCGCGCAAGTTCACGGTTAATCGCCTCGCGGACCATTTCTTCATTGTATTCACAGACAAAGGTCTGGATCGGCTGGCGATCCTGCGGTGCTTCCTCGAGCACACTCATATCCCGGATGCCGATCAGGCTCATGTGCATGGTACGTGGAATCGGTGTCGCCGTCAGTGTCAGAACATCCACATTTTTTTGCAGCTGTTTGATTTTTTCTTTATGCGTCACGCCGAACCGCTGCTCCTCATCGACAATCAGAAGGCCAAGATCTTTGAACTTTACGTCCTTCGACAGAACGCGGTGTGTTCCGATGACAATATCCACGAGTCCTTTTTTCAGATCCTCCAGCGTTTTTTTCTGCTCTGCCGGCGTGCGGAACCGGCACAGAAGATCAACGCGCACCGGAAAGTCCTTCATGCGCTCAACGAACGTATTGTAATGCTGCTGCGCCAGAACCGTTGTTGGAACAAGAAAGGCAACCTGTTTGCCTTCACAGATGACCTTAAACGCCGCCCTGAGCGCCACTTCCGTTTTACCGTAGCCGACATCTCCGCACAGCAGGCGCTCCATCGGATGTTCCTTTTCCAGATCGGCTTTGATTTCTTCGGTACAGCGAAGCTGATCCTCCGTTTCTTCATAGGGAAACGCCTCTTCAAATTCTTTTTGCCAGACCGTATCCGGAGAATATGCAAAGCCTTTTATTTGGGAACGGCGCGCATATAATTCTACCAATTCCTTTGCATATGCGCGCAGAGATTCTTTTACCTTCGACGTTGTCCGGTTCCATTCTGCAGAGCCTAATTTGTTCAGCTTTGGCGCAGTTCCCTCCGGTCCGATATATTTCTGGATACTGTCCAGCTGCGGCGTAGGAACGTATAAAACGCCGTCGTCCCTGTAATTAATTTTAATATAATCTCTTCTGATTCCATCGATCTCAACCGTTTCGATTTTTTCAAATCTGCCCACGCCATGGACATCGTGTTGTCCGGCGCGCTGGGCGCCCGCAATCTCATGCTGGCCGGTCGCGCCGGGGCCGAGGGCGTGACCACGCCCTGTCCCAGTTGTCTGGCCAATCTTAAAATGGCCCGCCATCGCATGCAGTCCCCCGAATTCAAGGCCAAAGTGGACGCTCTGCTTGATGCGCCCACTCCGGCGCGCGAAGATGGCTCGGCCGATCTGCCCGACACTTTTTCCGTGCTTCAGGTCATTCTGGAGCAAGTGGGGGTGGACGCCGTGGCCACTCGTGTGACCAAGCCTCTGGAAGGATTGAAGGTCGCCACGTACTACGGTTGTCTTATGAGCCGCCCGGCCGGGATCATGAACTTCGACGACCCCGAAAATCCCACGGCCATCGACAAACTCATGAGCGCCCTGGGCGCCGAAGTTGTGCCCTTTCCGCTCAAGACCGAATGTTGCGGCGCGGCCATGGGCGTGGCCCTCAAGGATGTCACGTCCAGTCTGAGCGGCCGTATTCTCGCCTCGGCCAAGGCTTTCGGGGCCGATGCCGTGGTTACGGCCTGTCCGCTCTGTCATATGAACCTGGACCTCCGCCAGGGGCAGGCCGAACGGGCCAAGGGCGTCAAGTTCGACATGCCCGTCTTTTACTACACCCAGCTTATGGGCCTGGCCTTCGGGCTGCCCGCCGACATGCTTCGGTTGGAAAAGCTGGCCGTCAGTCCCGAAGCCCTGCTCAAAAAGCTGGCGGACCGCCGGGCCGAAAAGGCGCGCGCCGCCGTGGCGGCAGCCGCCGAATCCAAACAGGCCCCGGCGGAACCGACCGCCAATCCGGCTGAATCACACGAAGCCGAAGGAGCCGCATCATGAAAATCGGCGTCTTTGTCTGCCATTGCGGCAGCAATATCGAAGCCACGGTGGATACCGCCGCGGTGGCGAAGACGGCCTTGACCTACCCGGACGTGGCCTTTGCCACGGACTCCATGTATACCTGTTCGGAACCCGGGCAGGAAGGCATTGTTCAGGCCATCAAGGAACACGGATTGGACGGCGTGGTCGTGGCCTCGTGCTCGCCTCGCATGCATGAACCCACCTTCCGCCGTACGGTGGAGCGGGCCGGGCTCAATCGTTATATGTTCGAAATGGCCAATATTCGCGAGCATGTGTCGTGGATCGGCAAGGACCGAGAGGCCAATACCAACAAGGCCGC
>ERZ825525.1294-NODE-1294-length-23022-cov-4.082423_pt1 | contig 23022 bp, 21 predicted proteins | sample MGYA00519930_ERZ825525 | MGnify/ENA primary metagenome ERZ825525 (study PRJEB31778, sample SAMEA3449203) | human gut metagenome | biome: human gut; feature: human-associated habitat; material: faeces | place: United Kingdom | collected 2010/2012 ... | reverse complement strand
GAATCGTAGCATTTAAGCACAAATTAGGTTAAAAAATCAAAAGAAATTCGGGGGAAACAGCCATGTTACAGAAAGCAGTAGAATTTCTGACAACTTTAGGAATTGCTGTTACAGCGGACGATCCGTCACTCTGTCTCATTGAAGAAGCGGTAACAGAATCGATGAAGAATAAAACAAATCAGCGAAAACTGCCGAAAGAACTGACAATGGCAGGCGTTTATCGGATCGTGGGACAATATCTAAAACTGCAGAAAAATGCTGGAAAACTGACGGAGTTGAACGGAATGACGTTTGAAAGTGCAGTGAAGCAGATTCAGGAAGGGGATACAAATGTAATTTTTGGCATCGGCAGTGGGGATATGACGCCGGAACAGCGTTTGGAAACACTGACTTCCTGGCTGCTTGATTACGGAAAAGAAGAACTTTTTCGTCACAGGAGGCTGGCATGGAGATAAAACAGATTCTTCCATATAGCACGCAATTATCCAGCAGTGCGCCTTCTGCACCAAGCAAGGATGCAACCGGACGGACTAACAGCATTCCGCAGAGACTGAAGATGACACCGCCGATGAAAGTCACATAGACAAGCAGCGAGAAATATTCGTTTGCTTTCTTATGTTCGCCTTCGCCCAGTGTCTTTGCCACGATCGCGCTACCACCGGTACCGACCATGAAGCCGAGTGCGGACACACCCATCATGAGAGGCATAACCAGATTGACTGCAGCGAATGCTGTCTTGCCGACATAGTTCGATACGAACAGCCCATCGACGATACCGTAGATGGAAGTGAAGATCATCATGATGATGGACGGCAGGACGAAGCGCAGCAGCTTCTTATAAGTAAAATGTTCGGATAATTGTATCTTCATGTTGTAATTCCTCCAATTTTGTTATAGCTTCTGGATTCCTTCGCGCAGGGCTGCGAGATACTGTGCGTGGAAATGCAGAATCGTTTTGTATTCTTTTTCTGTCAGTTTTGGGAATGCTTCGTTCTCAATCTCTACCATCGGGAAGATCGTACGGCGCACGAGCTGCAATCCCTGTTCGGTCAGATAGATGTGCATGCTCCGTCCCTTTCCGGACGCGAGTGTCAGATATTCCTTCTTCTGTAATGACCGGATCGCTGAGTTGACGGTCTGCTTCGGGATGAAGGTTGTGCGGCAGATGTCACTTTGCTTACAGCCATCCCCCAGCTCGCAGATTGCGTACAGGGTGTCGAACTCGCTGTTCGAGAGACCAAGCCGCATCGCTGCGTCGTGGTAGATGATGTTATATTCTTTGTAGATGTGGTTGAATGCAACCAGCTTGTCACTCATATATGGTTGTTCTTCTTCGTGTTTTTCTTTCATAGAGGCTCCTCTCACAATTCGACAAAATATGTCTGATTTCGTACTCGAGTAAGTCCGAAAACATACTTAGTATAGTCTGATTTCGGACTTATGTCAAGAGGAAGATGGATGTAAATTATTTGTAATTATGCAAGGAAAACATGGCAAGATACATTGCTATTTTACAGGGATTGAAGTATACTTAGGGGCGAAAATAAATATGTATAAAATATTATAGAACGAAAATTATAGACAAGGGGAACAGGACAGGAGTAAAAAGATGCTGACACAATTTTCAAGAACTGAGCTGCTGCTTGGAAAAGAAGCGATGGAGAAATTACAGAATTCCCGTGTCGCCGTATTCGGAATCGGTGGTGTAGGTGGTTATGTCTGTGAGGCGCTGGCACGAAGCGGCGTTGGAGCCTTTGATCTGATCGATGATGATAAGGTGTGTCTGACGAATCTGAACCGTCAGATTATTGCGACCTATAAGACAATCGGAAAATATAAAACGGACGTTATGAAGGAACGGATCTTGGATATCAATCCGAAAGCGGATGTACGTGTGCACAAATGTTTCTTCCTGCCGGAAAATGCCGATGAGTTTCCGTATGAAGACTATGACTACATGGTTGATGCAGTGGATACGGTAACTGCAAAAATCTCTCTCGTGATGAAAGCACAGGAGAAACACATTCCGATCATCAGCAGTATGGGCGCCGGCAATAAATTAGATGGCAGTCAGTTCAAGGTGGCAGATATCTATAAGACGAAGGTCTGTCCGCTTGCGAAGGTCATGCGGCGGGAACTTAAGAAGCGCGGAGTGAAGAAATTAAAGGTTGTGTATTCGGAGGAACAGTCGATTCGTCCGATCGAGGATATGTCGATCAGCTGCCGGACGCGCTGTGTATGTCCGCCGGGTGCGAAACACAAATGCACCGAGCGGAGAGATATTCCGGGCAGTGTCGCATTTGTTCCATCGGTGGCAGGTCTGATCATTGCCGGTGAGGTTGTGAAGGATCTGGTGAAGGACGTACCGCGGACAGCAGAAGAACCGACAACATAAATACGGGCGTAGGCAAAATAAAATATAGTAACTCGTGTAATTGGTATGCATTTGATGGAACAGGAGGCAGAAACAATGACATTAGAGAAGCATGTGATTGATACAGTGAAGGAATGGCAGACGAAGATCGGCACGGATGATGCAGGCGTGCGCCTCTATTATCCGAAGGTGTCGATGTGCGGATATCTGAAGCTTCCAGTGGAGGAGGATTCCGAGAAGATCTGTCAGGAGGCAGAGGCATATTTCGAGAAAAGTGTACCAGAACTTGGACACGTGACAGTGACCGAGAAAGCAGACCGGTTCTGCGTGTTTGTCAGTCCGGAGGGCTGTGATTATATTAACCTTGAGATTCCTGTTTCGGAATTTTTAGAGGGATTTCTGAAGGTGCTTAAGACGCAGGATATGCAGCAGGTACGGGCGTATTTTCAGGCATTTGCGAAAGCACATGGCACGACGGTCTGTGAGGAGGACGATGAGGAGGATCTCGGAACGGTGCTCTCTTTTGCGGATAAGGATGTGGAGCCTTATCTGTACTGTGTGACAGACGATCAGTTTGGAATTACCTATCACCGGTTTACGAAGGATGATTTCGATACGATTTAAAAAAGTCTTAAACAAAAGCGGAGTTTAATAAAAAAGATACAATTTGGATACAACCATGATTTAAAATAGAAAAGGAGTTTTCCCATGAACGAACAAACGAAAGCGAGAATCAAGGAGTTACAGAAAGAAAAAGATGTTGTGATCTTAGCGCATTATTATGTGGATGGTGAAGTGCAGGAAATCGCAGATTATGTCGGCGATTCGTACTATCTGGCGAAGGTTGCAACGACAGTGGAACAACAGAATATTTTGTTTTGCGGCGTCTCCTTTATGGGTGAGAGTGCGAAGCTTCTGAATGCGAAGAAGCATGTCTATATGGCAGATGATGGAGCGGATTGCCCGATGGCACATATGGCGGAAGTGGAGAAGATCGAGGAAGTGCGGAAGGAATATCCGGATGTGGCAGTTGTCTGCTATGTAAATTCAACAGCAGAATTAAAGGCACATTCCGATGTCTGCGTGACATCATCCAATGCACTGAAGATCGTCAAGGCATTGCCGAACAAGGACATCTATTTTATTCCGGATTACAATCTGGCACATTTTATAGCGGAGCAGGTACCGGAGAAGCATTTTATCTTCAACGATGGATTCTGCCATGTACATAAGAGTATTCACAGTGAAGATGTGAAGAAGGCAAAGGAACTGCATCCGGACGCACTTGTTCTGGCACATCCGGAGTGTACAAGTGACACGCTGGCACTGGCGGACTTCATCGGAAGTACGTCCCAGATCATTGATTACGCAACCGCATCGGACAGCAAGAAGTTCCTGATCTGCACCGAGATGGGTGTGTTCTATGAGTTGATGCAGAAGAACCCGGACAAGAAATTCTTCTCTGTCGGACACAGACAGTTCTGCCCGAACATGAAGAAGGTCAGTCTGGACAAAGTACTTGAGAAGCTCGAAGATCTGAAGGATGAAGTGATCCTTCCAGAGGAAATGTGTGAGCAGGCGAAGAAACCGCTCGACGAGATGCTTCGTCTGGCACAGTAGCAGGACTGGTGCGTTAGTGGGTGCATCAAACCGATCAGGCGGGATCAGGTAAGTTGGCAGATGTATGAAACCACCGAACGAGGAGTATGAGATGAAACGGATTTTAATTGTGGAAGATGATATGGCGCTGGCGCAGGAATTGCAGTATCTGCTGATTTCGAATCAGTATGATGCGCAGCGCGTCGAAGAATTCACCGATGTAGCTGGACAGATTCTTGCTTCGCAGGCAGATATGGTTTTGCTGGATATTAACCTTCCAGAAGTAGATGGACAGAGTGTGTTGCGGGAACTGCGCAAGACATCGGATATTCCGGTCATTATGGTGACAAGCAAAAACACAGAGATGGACGAAGTGATCTCGATGAGCTTCGGTGCGGATGATTTTATTGCGAAGCCATACAATCCTTCTATTTTGCTTCTGCATATCGAGGCGGTATTCAAGCGGCTTGGAAAGATGGACGCAGACAAGGGACTTACCTATAAAAATATGACGCTTGACACGGCACGTGGAGTTCTGACGGTCGGGGATAACAGCGTGGAGCTTACGAAAAATGAAGCGGGTATTTTATCCTATCTGCTGAAGCATCAGAATACGATCGTGACGCGCGATGAACTGATCAGTTATCTGTGGGATTCGGAGGCATTTGTCGATGATAACACGCTGACGGTCAATATGAACCGTGTCAGAAAGAAGCTTGCTGATCTCGGCGTGGAGGATATAATCCGGACAAAACGAGGACAGGGGTACATTCTGGCATGACAGTTCGAAGTTATCTAAAAGACAGAATCAGCTTTGTTGCAGCGACAGTGTTTATCATGGTCGTATTAAGGCTGTTAGGATTTGCCTGCAAGGCGCGGATGGATTTCATCTGGGTGATGGAGGGCATCATTTTTGTGACGGCATTGTGCGTGTGTCTGGCGGACTATCGCAAGCGCAGGCTTTTTTATCGGGAATTGCTGGGAATCTTAGAAGGGCTTGACCAGAAATACCTGATCACGGAGATGACGGTACAGCCGGATTTCGAGGAAGGTAAGATCTGGATGGATGTTCTGTATGACACCGGGAAATCCATGCGGGACAAGCTAAACGAAACAGAAGATTCGCTGCGGGATTTTAAGGAATATCTGGAGCTTTGGATTCACGAGATCAAGATTCCAATTGCCGCTTTAAACCTGATGAATTATAACGGCAGTCAGGATTTGAAGAAGCAGAAGGCACAGCTTGCACGGATTAACAGCTTTGTGGAGCAGATTTTATTTTATGCGCGTGCAGATGCGGCAGAAAAGGATTATTTGCTTACCGCGTGTGATCTGGATGTGACGATCAATAAAGTACTGCAGCAGCAGAAGGATCTGCTGATTGGAAATAAAATACGAATCGAGAAAAACGATACAGCCCATTCGGTTGTCACGGATTCCAAGTGGCTCACATTTATGCTTGGGCAGATTGTGAACAACAGTATCAAATACCGGGATGCTGCAAAACAGCCGTGTATTTCTTTTGCGGTAGAGGAGATGGCAGATAAGACTGTTCTAAAGATCCGCGATAATGGTATCGGGATTCCGGAACAGGATATCGACCGGGTATTTGACAAGACCTTTACTGGGGAGAATGGACGCAAAGGAAATGCTTCTACTGGAATGGGTTTGTATATATGTAAACAGCTTTGTAATAAGCTCGGACATGCGATTACGATTGCGTCCGTGTACGGGGAATACACCGAGGTGGAGATCGCCTTCGGCAAAGAGACTTTCTTGACGAAAGAGTAATTTATAACCTTACAAAAATGTAAGGTTGTTGTCATGAACTACGATGGATAGAAAGCATGAGAGAATGTATGATGCAGGCAGGATAGATGCCTGAGATGCTAATTATAGAAGAAAGGCACAGTCTGGTACTGTGGCGAGGATTTGGAACATGGCTTATCATGAATCCATGTATTTTTTAGTATTTTTACCGGTGGTTCTCATCGGATATCAGCTTGCACCAAAGCAGGTGCGCTTTGGTGTGCTGCTCTTTTTTAGTTATTGTTTCTATTTTTTATTCAGCCACAGATTAATTGTATATTTGCTTGGCGCAACTACAATCACCTATCTGACAGGACGGCTGGTTGCGACTGGTGAGAAAAAACGCAGAAAAACGATTCTGATCGTGGGTGTCTGGCTGTTACTTGGCATGCTGCTTGTGATGAAGTACAGCGGATTTTTTGCGGAGAATCTGAATGCGCTTTTTGGAACGATAAACCTTGGACTCCGGCTTCCGGTGCGGCGGTTCCTGCTGCCCCTTGGTATTTCCTTTTACACACTTTCTGCGATTGGCTACATGGCGGATGTGTATTGGAAGAAGATTGAACCGGAGAAAAACATTGCGAAGCTTGCACTCTTTTTAAGCTTCTTTCCAATCATCATGGAAGGTCCGATCTGTATGTACAGCGATACTGCAGAGACGCTTGCGAAGGGCGAGGATATCCGGAGTGAAAACCTTATCCGCGGCTATATGCGGATTGGCTGGGGACTGTTGAAGAAGGTCGTAATCGCAGACCGCCTGTATGTCGTTGTGCAGACGCTGTTTGATGGGTATGCGTCCTACCACGGCGTGATGATCGTCGTTGCGGCAGTGTCCTATACAGTGCAGCTTTATATGGAATTTTCTGGCTGCATGGATATCGTGATCGGAAGTGCGGAATGTTTTGGCGTGACATTGCCGGAGAATTTCGCGCAGCCGTTCGTATCGAAGAATGCATCTGAGTTTTGGCGGAGATGGCATATCTCGCTTGGCAGATGGTTCAAGACGTATATCTTCTATCCGGTTTCCATGTCGAAGCTTACCAGAAAATGGAACCGGTTTGCGAAGAAACATACAAGCAAATACATAAAGCTGATGGTTGCGTCGGCAATCGCATTATTCCCGGTGTGGGTGTGCAACGGACTGTGGCATGGTGCGAACTGGAGCTACCTGTTCTACGGCATGTATTACTTCGTCGTAATTATGATTGAGCTGATGTTAGAACCAGCGGTGAAGAAGCTTTGCGCGGCATGGAAAATCGCAGAAGACGCGGCATGGTGGAATGTCCTTCGGATCTTGAAAACATGGGTAATCATTTTCACCGGAGAACTGTTTTTCCGGGCGGATACACTTGGCATTGGCATGCACATGTTCCGGTCGCTGTTCCATGATTTTTCGATACAGAAGCTTTGGGATGGTACGTTGCTTACACTTGGACTTGGCAGAGTGGAGATCGGAATTATTTTAGTCTCTCTGTTGATTGTCGGCGTAGTAAATCATTTCCGTGAGCAGCAGATTGATGTGCGCGGTGTGATCTTACAGAAGCGGTTGCCAGTGCGCTGGCTCGTGTATCTTGCGCTCATCTTTGTTGTACTTATATTCGGTGCGTATGGACCGGGATATCAGGAGGTGGATCTGATCTATGCAGGCTTCTGAGAACAAAAAAATAAAAAAGAAAAAATCTGTTAATACGGAAATTGCGAATACGAAAACCGGCAGACATAGAATCTGGCTCCGGGTAATTTCATTTGCAGTCGTTGTCGTTCTGCTTTTAATAGGAGCCGGAAAGCTGTGTGATCCAATCCGGCTAGGCTTGCAGGATTCGGTTTCCGAGCGGGAACGGTATCTGCTGCATCTGCTGTCGGAACCAGAGGAAATGGTTGATGTGGCAATCCTCGGTGACAGCGAAAGCTATACGTTGGTATCGACGTATCAGTTGTGGAAGGAGGCAGGCATTGCATCGTATATCGGCGGACAGTCCGGTCAATGGATCGGGGAAAGTTATTTTTCGCTGAAGAAGATTCTCAAGCGGCAGTCTCCCAAGGTTTTGATCTTAGAGACGAATGAGTTTTTCTCCAGAGGAGATGCGAGTGTGATAAAGGATGCGGCGAAATCCGCGCAGGAGTTTGCACGGCAGATGTTCCCAATCCTCAAATATCACCGTTTCTGGAAGATGGAACCAGCCGATCCGAAATTGCAGACGACGATTTTCAATGGATTTGAATTGCGTGCGGCAGTGACGCCGTATACGGGTGGTGGCTACATGCATGCAACCGACGATAGAACACCGGTGACTTTTATCACAAGGTATTATCTGGATAAGATCAAGCGTTTGTGTGATGCACATGGAACGAAGCTGTTGTTTGTGACAGCCCCTTCCCCGGTCAATCATACGATGCAGCGGCACAATGAGGTGCAGGCACTTGCAGATGCGCTTGCAGTTCCATACCTCGATCTGAATCTAAATACCGAGGAGCTTGGAATCGACTGGAATCTGGATACCCTCGATGGTGGCGATCATTTAAACTATACCGGTTGTCAGAAAGCTACGGCATATCTGCAGCGGTATATGCAGACGCATTATACGTTGCCGGATCGCCGGGATGATGTACGGTACGAGGCGTGGAACAAGCAGGCGGAAGAATTTGAAAAACTGCTTCCACAACCTTAAAGAAATCTTAAACGATTGCTTGGTTTTATCTTAATATTTAAGTTGCTATACTATGTAACAGAACAAAGAAATGCGGCGGATGAACCTGCACGCATGGAGGACATTATGAAAAATGTATTAGAATATCTGGAACAAAGTGCAAAGATGTATCCGGACAAAATTGCAGTGAAGGATACGGCATGTTCCTATACATATGAACAATTACAGAACAAAGCGAAATGCATTGGTGTCTGTCTGGCAAAGCAGACAACACCGCGCCATCCGGTCTGCGTATTTGCCGATAAGAGTGCGGATACACTGGCAGTCTTTTTTGGAATCGTCTATGCGGGCTGCTTCTACACACTGGTTGATCCTTCGTTCCCGGAGGCACGCATCCAGTCGATGCTCTCGGTGTTACAGCCGGATGTGATCGTGGATGGAAGTGATGCGTCGGAGAAGCTTACCGCGTGTGGCTACACAGAGAATGTGGTTCGGATGGAAACGCTGACACAGGGGATGGATAGTGAATGTACAGGTTCCGATGAAAATCAGTTACAACAGATCCGGGAATCTATGATTGACACCGATCCACTCTACTGTAATTTTACTTCCGGCTCGACCGGAACCCCGAAGGGGGTGCTTGTGGCACATCGGTCGGTGATTGAATTTATCGATCAGTTTACAGAGATCTTTGATATCACGGAAGCCGATGTGATCGGCAATCAGGCGCCGTTTGATTTCGATGTATCAGTGAAGGATATTTACAGTGCGATGAAGATGGGCGCAACCTTAGTTGTGATTCCGAAAGCGTATTTCATGTTCCCAAACTCCGTTGTGGACATGCTCGATGAGAACCATGTCACGACGCTGATCTGGGCGGTGTCGGCACTCTGCCTGTTGAACCGGCTGCATGGACTGAAACATAAGGTACCAGCAGATATCAACAAGATTTTGTTCAGCGGCGAGGCAATGCCGATCCGGCAGCTTCATGCATGGCAGAGCTACTACCCGGATGCGATGTTTGTGAATCTCTACGGACCGACGGAGATCACCTGCAACTGTACCTATCATATTTTAGACCGGACATACGGCGAGGACGAAAAACTTCCGATCGGAATTCCATTTCCAAATGAACGCGTCTTTCTGCTCGATGAGGAAAATCATTTGATCGAACCGGGAAGTGCTGGCAAGACCGGAGAGCTTTGTGTGGCAGGTACGACGCTTGCCCTTGGATATTACAGAAATGCAGCGGCAACGGCGAAGGCATTTGTGGCAAATCCGTTACAGACCGATTACCCGGAGACAATCTATCGGACGGGAGATCTGGCAAGCTACGGAGAAGATGGGCTGCTTTATTTCGCGGGACGGAAAGATTTTCAGATCAAGCATATGGGACACCGCATCGAGTTAGAAGAGATTGAACATGCACTGGCGGCGATCCCGGAGATCGAAGGTGCCGCGTGCTTTTATGACCGCGAGAAGAACAAAGTCGTTGCCTGCTATATCGGAATTGACGATAAGAAATATCTGATTAATGCGATGAAGAAAAAGGTGCCGGATTACATGGTGCCAAATGTATTTTGCAAGGTGGACATGCTGCCACTCAACAAAAATGGCAAGACGGACAAGAAGCTTTTGGAGGCACAGTACAGGGAAGGAGCGTTTGCATGAATACAGAGGCGTTAAGAACGGTTGCGGCGACATATGGAACGCCGACCTACATCTTCGATGTGCGGGAAGTGGAAACGCGAATACGGTTGCTTCGCAGCTTGCTGCCGGAGGACACCGGACTTTGCTTTGCCGTAAAAGCAAATCCATTTCTGATCCCATATGTGGCAGATCTGGTTGATCGGCTGGAGGTCTGCTCGCCGGGCGAATATGAGATCTGCATACAGGAACAGATTGCACCGGAGAAGATCGTGGTATCCGGGGTAAACAAGACTTATGAATCCATGAAACGCATCCTGTCTTACAGCAAGGGTGCTGGGATCTATACGATCGAATCGGAAGAGCATGCGAAGATCCTGCGGACACTTGCAGAGAAAAATCAGATGCCGCTTTCGGTACTGATCCGGCTTTCGAGTGGCAATCAATTCGGCGTTGATGCGGAGACGTTCCTCCGGCTGGCAAAGGAGATACAGGAAAGCCCGTATCTGACACTGGCGGGCGTCCATTATTATGCAGGGACACAGAAGCGGCAGAGCAAGCTGGAGAAGGAACTTGATACCTTAACCGCATTTGCAAAGACGTTTGAAGAAGAGACCGGAACCGTGCTGAATGAGCTTGAATATGGAGCAGGCATGAAGGTGTCTTATTTCATAAATGACAGCGAGAAGGATCAGAGGGAAAGCGAGCCGGAACCGCAGATACAGGCACTTGCCGAAAAGCTTCGGACATGTGCCTACGGCAAAAAGACGATCGAGCTTGGACGGTTCCTCGTCTCCATGAGCGGCTATTACCTGACGCGTGTGATGGATGTCAAGCGGACGGCACAGCCGGGATTCCTGATCTTAGATGGCGGAATCCACCAGATCAACTACTATGGCTGGATGATGGGAATGAAGCAGCCGGAGATCGAAGTCTTGGCAGAAAAAGACGGTGACGAGGAACTGTTTCATTTGTGCGGATCGCTCTGTACAGTCAATGATGTGCTGGCGCGGGATGTTGCCCTGCATGATCCGCAAAAAGGCGATGTGATCTGTTTCAAACGATGTGGCGCATATGCAGCGACCGAGGGCATGGCGATGTTTCTAAGCCGGGAACTTCCGCAGGTTCTGATCTGCAAGACAGACGGGAAGATCGAGAAGCTGCGCGACCAGATGGAGACGTATTTGTTTCATGTGTTTGCAACAACATAATACAAAACACATGTGGAATCATTGGTAACAATACATGAGAATTCATGGATTTATAATAAAGATTAGGAGGATTTGTAACATGGAAGAATTATTAGAGATTTTGGAAGGTATTGCACCGGGTGAGGATTTTGAGAATTGTACGACATTAATTGACGATCATATCTTAGATTCCTTTGCGATTTTATCACTTGTATCAGAGATCGAGGATACCTTTGATGTAGAGGTATCACCGGCAGAGCTGATCCCTGCGAACTTCAATTCAGCAAAGAGCTTGTGGGAGATGATTTGCAGACTCAAGGAAGACTAGTGTAGGAAAGGATGAATCATATGGCTTACCATCTGCTTACATACAGTTTAATATTTTTGCCAGTCGTGATCGCATTGTACCAGTTATGTCCGGCACGGTTCCGGTTTGTGGTACTGCTTGCAGCCGATTATACATTTTTCTGTATGATAAGCGGTAAGCTTCTTGTCTGGCTACTTCTGGCGACGCTTGTGACATATGGAACCGGCAGATGGCTGGCGGCGATTCCGGTTCGGCACAGTGATCTTCACGGAAAAGCACTGACGCGGAAAAAGCGTGGTGTGCTGGCACTTGGAATTGTTTTGATCTTAGGGGCGCTTGTGACACTCAAATACCTCCGCGTATTTGGGGTGACACTTGCAGCACCGATCGGTATTTCCTATTATAGCCTGCAGGCAATTTCCTATATGACGGACGTCTATCGTGGCACACAGGAGTCCTGTAAGAATCCAATCAAGGTGGCACTTTATTTGAGCTTCTTCCCGCAGATCATGGAAGGTCCGATCAGCCGGTTTTCCGAGACAGCAGATGCTCTGTATGGTGGGAACAGTATTCAGTTTGAGAATCTGGTCTTTGGTTACCAGCGTATCATCTGGGGGTTGTTCAAGAAGATGGTGATTGCAGACCGGCTGGCACCGCTTGTGGCAAAGGTGTTCAGCAGCTACAACAATTTCGATGGTGCGGCAATCCTCGTCGGGGTGCTGGCATACACGATGCAGCTATATATGGAGTTTTCCGGATGTATGGATATCATCATGGGAAGTGGCGAGATCTTCGGTGTACCATTGCCTGAGAATTTCCGTCAGCCGTTCTTCGCGAAGAATGCGGGTGATTTCTGGCGGAGATGGCATATCACGCTTGGCGCATGGTTGAAGGATTATGTATTCTATCCGATCTCACTTGCCAAGCCAGTGAAGAATCTGGCGAAGAAGATCAAGAAGAAAGCTGGATTTTCGGTCAGCAAATTCGTGGCACCGACGATTGCGTTATTCTTTGTCTGGCTGTCAAACGGCATCTGGCATGGACCACATATGAATTATATCTTTTATGGTATGTATTATTTTGTGCTGATTGTGATCGAGAATCTGACTGAGGAACCATGCAGGAAGCTGGTGGAACGATTCAGGCTTGATACAGAATGCATCGGATTTCGGATCTTCCAGTTCCTGAAGCTATTTGTGATCGTGAATATTGGCGAGATGTTCTTCCGTGCTGACACGGTTGCAACCGGATTTCGGATGCTGCGCGGAATCGTGACAGACTTCCATATCACAGCACTTGCGGAGACGAATTTTGGTGTGGATGTGCCGGATCTCATTCTGGCATCTGTAAGTATCCTGCTCGTATTCGTGGTGGACATTATTCACGAGAAGGGAATTTCAATCCGTAGAAAGGTGGCGGAATGCAAGCTGCCAGTCCGTTGGAGCTTCTGGTATGCAGTTGTACTTCTGGTTGTTGTATTTGGTGCCTATGGCAGTGGATACACGATCGTGGATATGATCTACGCGGCGTACTGATAGAGGGATGAATAATTACGTGGAAGATGACATTCGATGTTTGGTAATTTGAAATATTATGGATTGCATGGATAGCGTAATTGTATGTGATTTACGAAAGAGGAATGTTTATGAAAAAAGAAAGTGGAAAATGGAAAACAACTCTCAAGATGGCAGCGGGCAGCGTCGGGTTTCTAGCGGGACTTTGTGTGGTACTGATTCTGGCAGGACGATTCCTGTGTCGGAAGAGTAACGCTGACATCTATGATACAACAGCCGTGCGCACGAAAGATGCGGAAGTGAAAAATGAAGTGAAGGATACGATTGACGTATTGTTCTTAGGTGATAGTGAATGTTATTCGAGCTTCAATCCTCTGCAGATGTTCGCAGAGCATGGCTACACCTCATTTATCTGCGGGACATCGGCACAGCGTATGTGCGACTCGTATGCGATTTTACAGGCGGCATTTGAGACGCAGACGCCGAAGGTCGTTGTGTTGGAGACGAACTGTCTGTTCCGAAGCGTGAAATCTAAGGGTGATTCGAAAGATTATGTCTTAGACCGTCTGTCCGATCATGTGGAGATTTTTAAGAATCATTCCCGCTGGAAGGATGCGTTCGTAAGTACAAATTCCTTAACGAAGAAAAAAAATGAGAAGAACCGTGGGTTTATCAAGCGAAGCACGGTCAAGCCGTATGAGGGTGGAGCCTATATGCATGCGAGCGAGGAACGTAAATCTATGGATGCGGACGCAGAGAAATATCTGCTTTTGATGAAGGAATATTGCGAGAGTCATGGTGCAAAGCTTGTCTTAGTCAGTTCCCCTTCCCCGAAGAACTGGACGTATGCCAAGCACAACAGTGTGTCCGACTGGGCGCAGGAAAACGCGGTTACTTATGAAGATCTGAATCTGAATGATGCGCTGGGCATCGACTGGGCGTCCGATACGAAGGACGGAGGCGACCATCTGAACTTTGACGGCGCGAAGAAGGTGAGTGCATATGTGGGAAACTGGCTATCGGAAGCTTATGGGTTGAAAGACAAAAGAAACAATCCGGACTACAAACACTGGGAGGAAGACAGTGTGGAGTATGCATCAGCAAGAAACTAGCTCGATGGGACATGCTATTTTGGAGGCAGGGATGCCTCCTTTTTTTGAATTGGGGCAAAAACCTGAAATATCGGAAAATCCCCCAATGAGGCAGTCACAGGAAGCAAGCTAGTTGGGGCAAAACCTGTAATATCGGAAAATTTCCCCAATAGGGCAGTCGCAGGAAGCAAGCTAGTTGGGGCAAAAACCTGAAATATCGGAAAATCCCCCAATGAGGCAGTCGCAGGAAGCAAGTGGATTGGGGCAAAACAGCAGAAAATCAAGCAAAATCCCCAAGTAACTATTTCAACAACGAATCTCACCCGTAGGCATCTGCACCAAATCAATATATAATACAACCATTATATTACAAAATCGTAAGAAACCTGTAATCAAGACCGATGGATGGCGGCTGAAAAACCATATATACTGAGTACAGTTGATGCGGGAGATGGTTTGCAAAATAACAGCAGAAATCCAGAAACCGCTAGGCGGCAGAAGCACAACATGCCTGTCCGTAATCAGAATGTTAGCAAACGAAGGGAGACTATCTATGAATGAGATATTAAAGCTTGACAATGTAGAAAAATACTATGGCAACAAAGCGAATCTGACAAAGGCGGTAGATAAGATTTCTTTCTCTGTAGAGAAAGGCGAGTTTGTCGGAATTATGGGAGCCAGCGGCTCCGGCAAGACAACGCTCTTAAACTGTATTTCCACGATCGACCGTGTGACGGCCGGACATATCTATGTTGGAGATAAGGACATCACAACAATCCGGGGGAATGAATTAAATAAGTTCCGTCGGGAAGAGCTGGGATTTATCTTCCAGGATTTTAATCTGCTGGATACGCTGACCGGATATGAGAATATTGCACTGGCGCTCTCCATCCAGAACGTAAAACCGAAGGAGATTGACAGCCGGATCCAAGAGGTTGCGAAGCGGCTTGGCATCGAGGAAGTTCTGAACAAATACAGCTATCAGATGAGTGGTGGACAGAAGCAGCGCGTGGCGGCAGCCAGAGCCCTGATCACGAATCCGAAGCTGATCTTAGCCGATGAGCCAACCGGTGCTCTTGATTCGAAGTCCTCCCGCTATCTGTTGGAGAGTATGAAGGAGATGAATGAAGGGCTTGCCGCAACGATCCTGATGGTTACACACGATGCATTTACAGCAAGCTATGCATCGCGCGTAATCTTCATCAAGGATGGCAAGATATTCAATGAGATCCGCAGAGGGGATGATACCCGGAAACAATTTTTCAACCGCATTATTGAGGTTGTGACAGTGTTAGGGGGGAGTTTGAATGATGCTCTTTAAATTATCCACCCGGAATATCCGGAAAAGTATGCAGAATTATCTGATTTATTTTGCAACATTGATCTTAGGAGTAGCAATCTTCTATGTATTTAATGCACTTGGAAGCCAGACAGTTATGCTGAAGGTATCGTCAAATACGGAAGAAATCATCGGGCTTATGAACGAGGCGATGTCTGTCGTCAGTGTGTTCGTATCGATCGTACTTGGCTTTCTCGTCGTGTACGCAAGTGCCTTCCTGATGAAACGAAGGAAGAAGGAATTTGGTATCTACTTAACGCTCGGTATGGGAAAAACACAGGTGGCAAAGATTCTCGTGATCGAGACACTGCTGATCGGCGTGATCTCTCTGGTAATCGGGTTACTGCTCGGTATCGGTATCTCACAGGGGATGAGTGTCGTGACAGCGAACCTCTTCGAAGCGGATATGACGAACTTCCAGTTTATGGTCAGCACATCAGCCATCATCAAAACGATTATTTATTTTGCAATCATGTATGTGATCGTCATGGCATTAGATGTAATCATTGTCAGCCGCGCCAAGTTAATAAACCTGCTTTATGCAGGCGCAAAGGCACAGAAAAACCATGCAAAAAACCCGGTTGTCTGTGTGCTTGTATTTATTATAGCGGCTATTCTGCTTGGAACGGCATATTATAAAGTGACAGCCGGTGTCCGTACAATCTCTGACTTTCAGGGACTTGGTATCCAGATCGCGAAAGGTATCATCGGAACCTTCCTTGTATTCTGGTCGGTATCCGGGATGCTGCTTGCAATCGTGAAGCGGTGCAGACGGTTTTATTATAAAGGTATCAACTCGTTCAGTGTGAAGGAACTTGGAAGCCGGATCAACACAACGGTGTTCTCTGGCGGGATTATCTGTCTGCTGCTCTTTTTTACGATCTGTATTCTGTCAAGCGCAATGGCAATCCGCAACTCAATGAACCATGTGTTAGAGACATGTACGCCGGTTGATGTGCAGTTTTCAAAGCTGTATTCCTATGATGCAGCCGAGGACTATGATATGACCGGACACAATGTGGAAGAAAACCTGAAAGCCTGTGATATCGATACATCGAAGCTTACGGATGTGACCGAGATGATTCTCTATGCACCGGAAGATATCAATATCGGAGATTTCTTCGGAAAGGCGTTTGCAGAGAGCGGATCGGAGGATTATTTCAAAGAAGCATCGATGGAGACGATGCATATTGGAGAATACAATGCGTTTGTAAGCTCCTTTGGCGGAACGACAATCGACCTTGCAGAGGATGAATATGTGATACTCTGTAATTACGGGGAGATGGAACCACGATACAACGAAGGACTTGCGGAGGGACAGACGGTTACGATAAAAGGAAAGACCTATCATCCGAAATACAGTACCTGTGTGGATGGAATCGTACACATCAGCAATTCAGAGAGCAATGCAGGCGTGCTGCTTGTCCCGGATTCTGTGGATATGTCTGACTGTGATTTCTGGTATGATATCTATTCCGCAAATTATAATACGACAGACCAGACAGAGGTGGATGCACTTAATGAGTACTATAGTGATGCGAATTTCTACAAACTGCAGGAGGCGAAGACAGAAGCAGTCTTAGGCGAGGATGGTTCCTATTATTCCATGAATTGCGAGACAAGCAAGCGGCTCCGTGATAACAGCGTGGGACTTACTGCGATGATCGTATTTATCGGAATCTACTTAGGTGTTGTATTTCTGATCTCTGGTGCGGCAATTCTGTCACTCAAGGAGCTTTCCGAGGCAGCCGACAGCAAGGAGAAATACAGGATCCTGCGCCGGATCGGAGTGGACGAGAAGAAAATCCGTCATTCCCTCCTGGCACAGTCGGGCGTGTTCTTTGCCATGCCGCTTTTACTTGCAATCGTGCATTCCGTCTTCGGAATGCAGACAGCGATGTTTATTCTGACTGCATTTGGACGGGGCGGACTGCTTGGTTCTATCCTGCTTGCGGCAGCCGTGATATTGGTAATTTATGGTATTTATTTTATGATCACATATATCTGCAGCCGTAAGATCATCAGCGAATAAATATCTTGAAAAAAAAGAATAAGTAAGCTATAATTAGCACATATTAAAAATATAATATATCTGGAATGTTCGATAACTCCTGTTATTTTTGAACCTACATTTACTTTAAACGGGATTCCTATATCTGTGATATTATGTCAGGCCTCCTCCGAGTGGAAGACAGACGATCACATGCGGTTGCCCACCTAGCGTCAGCTAGGAGTCAAAAGGCAGGAACCGGCATCCCGGATATATTTTTTTGGAGGAAAATACGTGAAAAAGAAGATACTCACGTTTATGCTTTTGCTGGTTATAGCCGGGGTAGTTATGATTGCTGGTCATGAGATCGGGCGGCATATGCACAAAGCGGAACAAAATACAGAAACAACGGAAGCATCCGTGGATTATAGCTTATATTACACATACGAAGATGTGGAAAAGGTCGTCAGTTATCTGGCAGATACAAAGGCAGAATCCGAGGCGTTATCGCGCCTGATTGATCCTCTGAAAAAAAGCGAGGTCATCGATGTGGCATTTGTAAAGTCTGTGGCACAGACGATACAGGTGAAAGCTTCTATTTATGAGGAAGCCCTGAACGGAAAAAAGGATTCTGACTACGTGACGAAAGCGGAATTTGAGGACTTCTATGAGCGGATCGTCGCATCGGCAACCGTCAAAGGACTGCTTCGGAAAGATGTTCTGGTGCTTGCAATTTCCGAGGAGGACAAGACATCCTTTTTCGATGGACAGGACACCTACAATGCAGAATTTGAAATCGACGAAAGCTACGAGGGAAATGTGCTCGATGTCTATATGAAGAATGGAAAGATCTTCAAGATCAACCGTCTTGGAGATACCCAGATCACATTGCAAAATGTATGGGTGGAGTCTGTGACGGATGGAAAATGCACGTTTTTATATGGAAATCTGGAAAAAACCTACCCTGCCCGGACGGAGGAAGGCATCCCGGATGGAGCTGTGACAGTTGCAACAAGTCTGGATGCGGACCGGCAGACGGAAGCCGGCTATGAGACGACGGGCTATGTTGCAAATCTCGTGTTTGACTATGCAGGCATCTGTAAAATCGAACGACCACAGAAGGTGCTGCGCGGCAAAGTCATTTCGACGGGAGATACGGATATTCAGGTGGAAAATATCGGCGGACTCACACTTGCCGATCATTATAAAATGTACAATGTGTATGAGGATGCCGTGGACGAGGAAAGTCTGTCTCTGCTGCTTGGCTACTCGTATGTGGACATGTATCTGCAGGATGGAAAAGTTGGTGCTGTCGTGATTAACCAGGAGTTAAAAAGCGAGGATATCCGCGTGATCATCAGCAACGATGATTACTCTTCGTATGAGATGGAAATGGTGCAGTTTACGGCGACATCTGCGTTCACCGTGGCGTATCCAGATGAGACGGAGAAAACATATGAGGCTGGTGAGACGGTCACGATCACACCGGAAGATTATGCGCCGGACGATACATTGACAGTAACACCGGATACGCACAGTGGTCGTATCAGACTGCTCAGTGTGACACGCGAATGTGGCAATCCGGAATACGATGGAACGATGGAGCTTGATGTACAGGATGGATATATCTATGTGATCAATGAGCTTTCGTTAGAGCGTTATCTGGCAAATGTCGTGGCAAATGCAATGCCATCGGATTACCCGGATGCAGCCATGCAGGCGATGGCAATCTGTGCCAGAGGAACGGCGTATGCGAAGTTAAAGGATGAAAGTTATGCAGAATATCATGCACATCTTGACGATTCCAGCCTTTGTCAGGTATATAATAATGTGGCAGAGACCGATGCGTCGATCCGTGCGGTGAAGGATACATACGGGCTGGTGCCGACTTACCGGGGAACTTTGATCGTACCGATGACATTTAACACATCTTTCGGAACGACCTGCACGAATGCGGAGATCTGGGGCGGCGATGCGTATAGTTATCTGGAGTCCAATGTGGAGAATCTGGATAAGGACAAGATTGATTTATCGGATGAAGCTGATTTTGAGGCATTTTTGACAGATAGTGATGCGTATACTATTATAGATAAAGATTCGCCGTACTATCGGTGGGATATTACATTTACGCAGGAAGAAATGACAGACGCGATCGAGACGGTTTTGGAAAACCGCAAATCTCTGATGGCAGAGGCGATACTTGTCGAGGATGAAACCGGCGAGTTTGTATCGGCGGACGTGCCGGAGCTTGGAACCGTGACAGAGATCGAGGTGACAGAGCGCACGGTGAGCGGTGTTGTATCGAAGCTTGTGATTCACGGAAGTGAACATACGATATCCATCAGCGGACAGAGCAATATCCGTGCGATCTTGAATCCAGTCAATCAGGAGATTGTACGGCAGGATGACTCGACGGTAACTGGCTGGACGTCACTTCCAAGTCCATATTATTATGTGGAGAAGACAGACGCGGGATTTGTCGTTCATGGTGGTGGATTCGGACACGGTGCAGGAATGAGTATCTATGGTGCCGGCGTGCTTGGCAGACAGGGAAAAAGCTACAAATATATATTACGGCATTATTTTTCGTATGTTGATTTTACGTCGATCTATACGATGGATGATGGAGAGGAAACAGCAGATTCAGAATAACAAAACGGGGGATGTATGAAAAAGGTCGTTCGGTTTATTATCAAATTTGTGAACAAAGCAACCGCGGACAGTGTGCCTGCATATGCGGCACAGGTTGCTTTCTTTGTCATGCTTTCATTTTTTCCGTTTATGATGCTGCTTGTTATGATCGTATCGAAGCTGTCCGTTATGAACACAAATGTACTTGGCTATATTCTGCGTGTCGTACCGAGCGGACTGGAATCTTATGTGGCGTATATTGTGGATGATGTAGTCAATGCAAATGTGCAGTCGTTTACACTCATTACGGTATTTGTCAGCTTGTGGTCTGCAGCGAAGGGCATTCAGGCACTCTCGACCGGGTTAAATAAAATCTATGGTGTGGAACAGAACAAAAATTATTTCCTTGTGCGGCTGATCTGTGCGTTATATACACTGGTGTTTATGGTACTTTGTATCGTCGTGATCGCGATACAGGCATTCGGTTCGCAGATCGCCCATAAGATTATTGACAATTACCCGGCATTTGCAGATGCAACACTTTTGATATTAAGCTTGAAGAATGTTGTGACATTTCTTGTGATATTTATCTTTTTGCTTTTGATCTATTACCAGCTTCCGAACCGGCGCGGGCATATGCGGCATGAGTTTACCGGAGCTGTGCTTGCATCACTTGCATGGATGCTGATGACGCGGGGATTTTCCGTATATATCAAATATTCGGCGGATAATTCAAAGATGTATGGCAGTATGACATCTGTCGTATTGATTATCATCTGGCTGTATATCGGTATGCAGATTGTTTTGTATGGTGCAGAAATCAATTATTATCTGTCAGATCTGATCTGGAAATACCGGGAAAAATACCACATGAAGAAAAAAGCTAAACGGGAAGAAAAACAAAAAATTAAAAAAAATCAGAAAGAAAAAGCAGAGATATCTTAAGGTCAATCGGTTGACACTCCCCAAGGGATGTGCGATAATCTAACAGATAGAATTATAACAAGATGGAGGGACAAAGATGTACAGTTTTGATGAAATAGCAAATTTCGATCCAGAGATTGCACAGGCAATGACGGACGAGATCAACAGACAGGATCATAATATTGAGCTGATCGCATCAGAGAATATCGTATCCAAGGCAGTTATGGCAGCTATGGGAAGTCCGCTTACAAACAAATACGCTGAAGGGTATCCGGGAAAGCGTTATTATGGCGGATGTGAGTATGTTGATGTAGTGGAAGATCTTGCAAGAGAGCGTGCAAAGAAGTTGTTTGGATGTGAATATGTCAATGTTCAGCCACATTCCGGCGCACAGGCAAATATGGCAGTATTTTTTGCCCTTGTGAAACCGGGCGAGACGGTAATGGGCATGAACCTCGATCACGGCGGACATTTGTCACATGGAAGCCCTGCGAACATTTCAGGAACGTATTATCATATCGTACCTTACGGAGTAAATGACGCAGGATTTATCGATTATGATGAAGTAGAGCGCATCGCGAAAGAGTGTAAACCGAAAATGATCATCGCAGGAGCAAGTGCTTACTGCCGTAAGATTGATTTTAAACGTTTCCGTGAGATCGCAGATGAAGTAGGAGCTTTCCTGATGGTAGACATGGCACATATCGCAGGTCTGGTAGCTGCCGGCGTTCACGAGAGCCCGATCCCATACGCTCATGTAACGACAACAACAACACATAAGACACTTCGTGGACCTCGTGGTGGTATGATTCTTTCCAGCGAAGAGTTTGCGACAGAGCACAAATTGAATAAAGCCATCTTCCCGGGAATCCAGGGAGGACCTTTGATGCATGTGATCGCAGCAAAAGCAGTCTGCTTCAAAGAAGCATTGGATCCAAGTTTCAAAGAATACGGTAAAAATATCGTGGCTAATGCGCAGGCACTTTGCAAAGGATTGATGTCACGTGGTATTGATATCGTATCCGGTGGTACGGATAACCACTTGATGCTCGTTGACCTTGTAAATAAAGGATTGACGGGAAAAGAAGTAGAAGCATGGCTGGATGAAGCGAATATCACAGCCAATAAAAATACCATTCCAAATGACCCACAGAGCCCATTTGTGACAAGTGGTGTGCGTCTTGGTACTGCTGCTGTGACGACACGCGGATTTAATACAGAAGACATGGATCAGGTAGCAGAGGCAATCGCTATGCTGATCGATGATGTCAATGCAAATAAAGCGAAAGCAATGGAAATTGTAAAGACATTGACCGATAAGTATCCATTATACTAAAAATACAAAAATGATCCTATAGGAAAGAGAAGTCTGAGAAGATCGGGCTTCTCTTTTTTGAGGCTGTTTGAGGAACTGTAACGATTCAAGACATCTCCCACACATTCGCATTTCGGAAAAATATGTTTTGACATGCCATTGAAAAAGAGGTAAAATAGGAAAAAGTGCAATTTTTACAACGGAAAAGGATTTGTTGGCAGAAAGGTGAAAATTATGTTTGGAAATGGAAGAAAGACCATTGGCTTATTTATTTTCAGCAGTTATGAACAATATCAGCAGGAGATATGCCATGGAATTGCAGAACAAGCTTATAAAAAAGGATATAATGTAGCCGTATTCAACTCATTTGGACGTTATGGTGACAATGTAGAATATTTTGAAGGAGAAGCAAGAATTTTCGATTTGCCGGAATCGTGTTAGCGACGGATACATTTGATATAGAGGGAGCCAAGGAGAAGATCATGGAGCACATCCGTAATGAGGCGAGATGTCCGGTCGTATCGCTGCGCCAGGCAATGAATGGGATTAATAATATTTTACTGGATGAAAGAGATACGATGGAGGAAATTATCCGTCATGTGATCGAAGTGCATAAAGCGAAGGATATTGCATTTATGTCCGGG
>ERZ825525.1280-NODE-1280-length-23254-cov-4.557050_pt1 | contig 23254 bp, 25 predicted proteins | sample MGYA00519930_ERZ825525 | MGnify/ENA primary metagenome ERZ825525 (study PRJEB31778, sample SAMEA3449203) | human gut metagenome | biome: human gut; feature: human-associated habitat; material: faeces | place: United Kingdom | collected 2010/2012 ... | reverse complement strand
TTAACTTGACCGTTACATTGACATATTCATTTCTTCTTCCTCAGTTTGTTCCGATTCTTCTCTGATAACGTGAAAATCGTCCACGCCTGGTATAACTCCGAGCGTTCTTCCGTTATCAAAAACGCAATGCACAGTGCCGATATCATCGACGTGATCGACCTTGCCAAGAGTACCGGACTCAACAGGGAATGGATCATCGTTCATTTGGTCAAGACAGATACGAGTTCCTTCGGGATACCGTTCTTTCAGCCATTCTACTTTCTTGTGATCGTAATACATTATATATTCCTCCTTTTTCTACAAATGAAAAAAAGGCTGTTCTATCATCGTCACTTAAATTCGTGACAATAGACAAAACAGCCTTTAAAACTTTGTGGATATTTTTTTCAGAACAAATCGGCAGGCTCAGAGCAAAATCCGCTCAAAGTCTGCCGTTATGTTCGATATTTTTTGTTGTGTAGGGTTCGACTCCCTTTTTTCGTTTTCTAAACATCAAAAAAGCCCGCAGAAGTCTGCGAGCTTTTTGTGTTGCTACTATAAAATAGATGACAATAAAAATGCCAATTTGACGTCATCTATCAAGCGGTCTTATCCTACCGAGTCAGCTGTCGTTTTATATATTCCTTCCCCTCACAATCAACAAAATCCTTGGCAAACTGTTCCGCCTCCGCAAAGCTGTTCTCCAGTATCTCAAACCCCACAGCCGCAGAAAAGCTGTCGATCCCAACACGTTCGGTCTCGTCTGCGAAAACCTGTATTAAAAATCCTTCGCAAAGAACATCTCTGCCGTTCTTGTCGACCCTGCTAATGTTTATGTCGGGTGAGATCTTTATGTAAAATCCTTTGTATCTCATTTGACCACGCTCCTTAAAACTTCATCTGAAAATCATTATCTTCTTCAAAATCCTCGTCCGGTTCATCATCAAAATGCTGACTGCAAACCGACCTTTCAAGTGCCGCCCTCAGATAGCTTGTGTCCATACCGTTCGCCTCATATCCCTGCTTTATAACATTGTAATAATAACTGGTTGGCGGAGAGATCTGTCCTTTGTTCATCAAATACGCCATGCACTCTTTCTTTTCGCCGTTGACTTCTATATCAAACAACTCCTTGCGGTAAAGATTCGGGAATCCCTCATACCTATCAAGACTGTGTTCGTCACGTCCGTCTATCTCCCATATCAGAACGGGTACTTCCGACTTCTCATTCGGTACGATCGTTGCCACACCACGAAATTCAAGTTCATAGCCCTGCATCATTTCTGTGCTTACAACCTTTGAATTCGGACAGCGATGCGCCATCTGTTCAAGGTTGATGTTGCTGCCATAGGCAATGTATAATCTTTTGTATTCCATGTTTTCCTCCTTACATACTCATTTCAAATTCTTCTTCAAATTCGTCACATTCACTTTCTGACGGCTCAATGTGTTCTTCGGGTACATTTTCGGCTTGTGTGCTGTTGCCGCTTACAGGCTCGGCACGCCGCTCACGAGCCGCTTGTTTTTCAAGCTCTCGTTTTTTTTTAGCCTTGCCCTTGCAGCAATGCCGTCCTCCGGGTGCCTCCATGCAATATCGCCTTCCAGATGTTTCAGCAAGTGAGATCTGCAATTCTTGAATTCTTCACCTATCAGCCCCAGATTCAATAGCCATACCCGAAAGCTATACCGCATATTATCACTTTGAGAAACGTGAGGAGAACAGTATTTCTTTGTCATTGCCGCATTGCTTATGGCTAATGCAAGCACGATCTGACTTCTTACCTCACCGGCATGAAGTGAACCATTATACGCTCTTATCTCGTAATGTCCGTGCTGAAAAAAGCTGTGAAGATTGCAAATAACATATCGGCTGTTCGAGTAATGCTGAAACTGCTCGCTCATTCTGCCGTGATACCAAAGCCGCTTTATCGTTTCCATATCGGTAGGTTTCTTTTGGTTTATCTCTTTGATAAATTCCTTGTCCATTTTGCGACAGTAACTTTCACGAGCGGTCGAAACCTGCAAAGCGTCCCACAGAAAATCTTCTTTGCTTGCAAATATGTTTACTAGGTTTCGTATCTGTTGAGGTGTGTAATCGTCCGCTGAAATATGGATATGTGTTCCTGCACAGTACCGAGGACCTGTTACCCCGCCTGCACGGCGTAACGCTCTGACAACTTCCTGCAAAAGCGGAATATCCTCATATTCCAGCACAGGAGAATTCATTTCCACGCTGTAAGACTTGGACGCTCTGTCTCCGTTTGAGTTATAGCAGTTGATACTTCCGTCATAAACTACAGCCCACTTTCTGTTCTTGGCGTCTGTTACAACGTATTTATCATAGCTTCCACCCTCGTGTTCAACACGCCCGTCAAGGACATTTGCCATAGCCTTTGCCGCCTGACTTCGTGTAAGTCCTGTCATTTCTATCTCTATACCGAATTTTCTTGTTTTTATGCCTTCAAAGTTTTTGGACAATGCTGCACCTCCCAACAAAAAACAGCCTGTGGATATTCCGCAAGCCGTTCTCTAATATTACTCTATTTCCGTTCTGACCTCATACCCACCTTTAAAAATCACCAGTATCTCCGTCTTGCTCAGAACCTTCACACATTCTATCAGCTTTCTGATAAGCACATTATCAAAGGTTTCCAACTCAAACTTTTCATGCTCTATCATATCTATTATCTTATCAAGCTTGGCTTGAGTTTCGGCGGAAGTTTGATTTTTTGATTTCAGCATTGCAAGTCTTTCACTCAGGCTTTGCTCTTCCTCATACAGCTTTTCAAACTCGCTGTCCAGCTTGTCCTCATCACAGCCGCCTGTTGCTATGAGACTTATCAGATCACTTCTTGCCTTGTCGATCTTTTTAAGCCTTTTTTCGATCGCTGCGATCTCTTCCAGCCCATGACATTCAAGCACATTGCTGATATTCGCTTTTAAGATCTTTTCAACGTCGTTCCCACAAGAGTAGTAGTTATTTATCGCTCGTATTATAGCTTTGTGGAGCTGTTCTTCCTTTATCGTGGGAGAATCTGGGCAATATCTTTTGCCGTGTTCCAGCCGGCTTATACACCGCCAGACTATTAACTTTTTCCTTCTTGAAGTCCACGTTGTACGGCGGTAAGGCGTGCCGCATTTTCCGCAGATAAGCAGTTCGGTAAGAGCATATTTACTGCTGTATTTTCCTTGCTCGGTAGTAGTTTTATCGCTGATTTTACGCTTAGAACTTCGCCTTGCAAGCTCCTGCTGAACTCTATTGTATGTGTCACGGTCGATTATGGGTTCATGATGATCTGTCACAAGATACATCGGGCGTTCGCCGTGATTTTTAACTATCTTGTGAGTGATACAATCTGAGGTAAAAGTCTTTTGCAGAAGTGCGTCGCCTGCATACTTTTCGTTTTTCAAAATGCTGCGGATAAGTGATTCGTTCCATACTTTATTTCCCTGTGAAGTCAAAATACCTTTGTTCTCGAGGAGCTTTTTTATCCTGCTCATGCTGTATCCGTCAAGAAACAGCGTATATATCAGCCTTACTGTTTCAGCCTCTTCGGGTACTATCTCCGGTTTTCCGTCTTCACCTTTTTTATACCCAAGCAGATATTTATACTGAAACTGCACCTTGCCCTCACGGTAGGCTTTTTCTTTGCCCCAGCTTACGTTTTTACTTATGGATTCTGATTCTGCCTGTGCAAAACTTCCATACAGAGCTATCATAAATTCCGATGTCATAGTTAAGGTGTTTATGTTTTCTTTTTCAAAGATAACGCCGATTCCTAAGTCTTTAAGCTGTCTTACATATTCAAGGCAATCGACGGTATTTCGGGCAAATCTTGATATTGACTTGGTAATTACAAGATCAATTTTTTTGTTTCTGCACATACGAATCATGCGGTTAAACTCGGTTCTTTTCTTTGTCTGAGTTCCGCTTATACCCTCGTCTGCAAATATCCCCGCAAGCGTCCATTCCTTTTTTCTGTTGATAAGATCGGTGTAATATGCGATCTGGACCTGATAGCTGTTCTGCTGTTCTTCCTGAGCCGTAGATACTCGGCAGTATGCGGCAACTCTTAACTGGTGGTATTTATCCCTGCTTTCCGCTGTTTGCACTTTCGCAGGAATTATCGTTACATTCGGCGCTGTGGACATTTTTCTCATTCCTTTCCGTAATATTCTTAATACGTATTCCGTTAATAAGCTCAACCTCTATGACACAAAAATGGCTTATCCAAATTCGTGAAACACACGCTTTAAATAAGCCAATATCGAGTGTATTTAATTGTTTGTGATTCTCAAGCAAAGCCTTGATTTCCTCTGTTTTCTGCGGGCTGTCATTGTAAGTGCAGCAATCATATTTCATCTCGGCAAGTTTGAAAATTTCGGATTTTACTCTGTCAAAATCCACTTGCGGAGAATCTGTCATCTGATTGATCTCATTCTGTTTTCGTATCACATCCGCAGTAGGTGAATATGTGCTTATCTCGCCGCCCGATTCCAACAGACTTGGATTTGCTATTGCCGAATTAATAACATTAAGTACAGCACCTATGATCATTTGATCTGTAATCCGATATTCAAGCTTGTAACAATCGTGATTTTTGCAATCCCAATGCTCATACTTTGAATTGCCGCCTATCCTTGAAAGTTTGTGACCGCATTCGGCGCAGTATGTAACATTTCTAATTTCCTGTAAATCATCGGATATCAGATTAAGCGTGGTTGCTTTTTTAACCCGCTTTTCATTTGCTTGTCTGAAAATGTCCTCGGCGATCAATTGCGGATATTTCTCAGTTCCAAGATATCTCTCATTTTCGATTATTCGCTTGACCATGTTTTTGTTCCACTTATCCGAAATAGCATTGTAACGAATTTTCTCTGACTGCATAAGCTTTGCAATCTCAGACAAACTTCTGCCTTTCAGATACTCGTCAAATATTGCAACAACGGCGTATACTTCTTTTGGCTCGGTTGTTATCTCACCGTTTTTCATACAGTATCCGAACGGGATTGTACGATTCTTTGGCATTATTTTCACTCCTTTCAGACTACAATAATATCACATTTTCTTCTCAAAAGCTATTACCAATAGCAACAAAAAAATGCCTTGCAATTTTACCTGCAAAGCATTTAGATTCAGTTATAACAACTTTTCATAATCTCGTCCGGAATACACAACTCTCGCTATCGTTACAAGCTTTTTATCTTCGTCTATCCAGTAAAACATAATATAATTATGAACTATAAGCTTACGATACTCATGCTTCAAAGGCTTGACCGGAATATACATCGGACACTTATACGGCATATTTGCCAAATCTTCGGCAGATTCAGCCATTTTCTCCGCAAGTCTTTCAGCGGCATCCGGATTTGCAAGCTTTACGCCGATATATTTTGCAATATCGACCATATCGCGTCTGGCAATCGGTAAATATTCAATCGTATACATTATTCTCCTCTCGCCGCCGCTTTCATTGCGCTGAGAACATCCTTTGAAGAAAAACGTTCGCCTGTTTCCTCAGCTTCTCTTTCAGCTTCTGCAAGCTTGAAATACACGTCGCTTTCAAACTGCATTTTCTCAAAAGCCTCCATACTCATGACAACCATATCACCGTAACCGTTTTTGGTAAGGAAAACGGGTTGTGCTGTTTCATGAACGGTTTTTGAAATATCCGCAAAATTGTTTCTTAGATCCGAAACGGGTCTTATCATATTCATGTCCATGCTCATCGCCTCCTAAATATATTTTATCATAATTATGCTAAATTGTCAATGTGTTTTATATATTTTCTTTAAACTTTATTCCGCCTATCAAGTGAAACTCCAACTCATGTTGATCTATAACCACGATCTTCTCAACTATACTTTCAAATGCCGATTCTTCAAACTCGGTTATCGGCTTATCACGCCTCTCAAAAAAGTCTATTAACATTTCGATCTGATCCAGAGTTTCGTCCTCGTCGTCTAAGCGTGTAAGCTTTTTCAGTTCTGCTTGCAGCTTATTGATCTTTGCCGTAAGCTCAGTAGTCTGCTCAATATACTTAGCCTCGTCCAGAAAACCTTTAGTTTTCAGTCTTGCAAGGACGTGAGTTTGTTCTCGAAGCTTGGCGATTTCTTTGTGAATGTCCATTACTTGTGTTTTACCGTTGAACTTTTTAAGTTTCAAATCCTGCAATGATGTTTGAAGAGGTACAAGAATTTGCTTATAATTGAATAATAGTTTGTTGTATAGTCTTATAAAACTTTGCTTGATAAACTTTTCCTCAACTCGTTTATTCATGCACAATTCTGCTAAATTATCGTGTTTGCGGCAAACCCAGTATATTTTATTTCTACTATCTTTGCGTTTGTATTTTGTTCCACAGTTGGCACATATCAGTTTTCCTCTGAACGGTGATTCAGACACTATATTTTTATGTTTTCTGCTTTCAATCAATTTTTGAGCTTTTTCAAATATTTCTATCGAAATTATTGCTTCATGAGTATTCTGAATACAATATTTGTTTAATTGTCCATTGTTTTGAATCTTTCTATATGGAAGATTATTTGTTGTAAATGTTTTTTGATAGACTGAATCGCCAATATATTTTTCGTTGGAAAGAATATATCGAATGCCGTAATAACTAAATTTATCTTTATACACTTTGTACTTGCTCTGACAGATTTCTGAAATTCGCTGATAACCAATACCATTCAAAAACATATCAAAAATTTCTTCCACAATCTGAGCTTGAATTTTGTCAATAATCAATGCGCCATTATTTAACTTAAAACCAAATGGTGCAGAAAAAACATTTACAATTCCTTTTTCAAATCTTTTTTGATAACTCCATTTCAAGTTTTTTGAAATGGATACCGATTCTTCCTGAGCCAGACCGCCCATAATGGTTATCATCATTTCATCAGTCATATCAGCAGTATCGATGCTCTCTTTTTCAAACAGCACCGTTATGCCTAAGCTTTTCAGCTCTCTGATATTTTTCAGGCAGTCTTTGGTGTTTCGGGCAAATCGGCTGATAGACTTTGTATATATCCTGTCTATCTTGCCTTTCCGGCAGTCGCTTATCATTCGCTGAAACTCGTCACGCTTGTCCTCACGAGTACCTGTTATTCCCTCATCTATCTAAAAGCCGTCTCTGATACAATTTTATTTTTACAGAAAAACGGGTTCAAATTTCTCGGACGGGTTCAAATTTTGTAACCTTTCCGTAGATAAGGCTCGGAATTTTCAATTTTATCATATTGCTATCAGAAACTGGCGTTATAATGGTTTCTGATATTTTTTCTTTTTTATCCGACACTTTGGCGTTCTCAATTGTATTAGTAGTGAAAGGAGGGCAAGGCAAGATGTCAAAATCTTTGTTGCGTACGGACAAAGAGATTGCGGAGATCTACAAACGCCACAGTAAAACTGTTTATCGCGTCTGCTTTGCTTACATGAAAAATCCTGCTGATACCGAGGATGCAGTTCAGGATACATTCTTCCAGCTAATCAAGAGCGGTCCCGCTTTTGAAAGCGAAGAACACGAAAAGGCATGGCTTATCAGAACTGCCACGAACATTTGCAAAAATGTCCTGCGGCATTGGTGGCGCAGACACGAGAACATCGAGGATTTCTACAATCTCCCCAGCTCAGAAAATATCGAAACAGATGATATTTTCCAAGTGGTTATGGAACTCCCCGAAAAGTATAAGACCGTGGTCTATCTGTATTATTATGAAGGATATACCAGCGTGGAAATCGCAGGCATCCTGAAAAAGCCGCAATCGACAATCCGTAATTATTTGCACGAGGCTCGTGCCATCCTCAAAGAAAGGTTAGGTGATGATTTCGATGAAGAACAATAAAATCATTACTTCTTGGGACAAAATCGAACCGAGCGATTCTGCAAATGATCGTATGCTTTCTGCGATTTTAGAGAAGAACCGTTCTGTTCATGACAGAAAGGATAAGGTGAACTATATGTCACAGAGAAAGAATTTCAAAAAGTTCCTGATTCCAGTTGCCGCTTGCCTGGTAGCCATAGTCGCAGTAACAGGAATTGTTGGCAGCAATATGGGATGGTTTGGTTCTAAAGGTTATACTGTTAATCTTGCAAACGGTGACTCCATTGTCTATCACATCGGAAGTACCAACGTGGCAAGTATTCATGTCGGCTATCCCGTTTCATCGCGTAAACTGACAGATGCAGAATTGGACGCCATACTTCCTGAAACCACTGAACGAAGATCAGCCATCGGAACTTTCCGAGAGGAAAACGGGGAGCTGCTCCGAGTCGAAGGAAAACTCGGTGATGCGACAATCATATTTGCCCAGGATAATTTTCCAATAAGCGATGTGGTTCTGGAAGGAAACGAAAGCAGCTCATCGGTAAACGGAATTCCTGTCACTACGGGATACTTTGTTACCAGTCCCAACAGCAGAGGTGAGCAATCCGCAATATTCTTCGCTTCGTTCTCTATTGGAAATACGAATGTCTATGTGGAGTGTTATGGAGACAAAAGCGATGCAGATGCGGTAAGTCAAGAAACGGCAGATTTGATTTTCAGCATCATAACAAAAGGTGAGCCCGATTTTTCGGCTATTACAAAGTAAGACAGAAAAGCTCCCCACATCGGTTCAAAGTGAGCCGTTGTGGGGAGTAATCTTTATACTCGGATTTCCAATCCGTTATGGAAGGTAACCCGGATGTCATCTTTGCCGTAGACCGTGATGAAGTCGCACATTGCGTACCAGGTGCCTTCCTCAAAGTAATCGACCTGCTCCGGCAGCGACCGCAGCACCTTCATGAAGTTCTCCATCATCTGTCTCTGAGCCTGCCGCTTGGTTATCGCCGACTGCGTTTCATCCAGTTTTGCCTTTGCTGCATCGAATTTTGAAACGTCATATTTATCGCTCATCCTTTCGGAGTCTTGGCGTATGGTTTCTTTGGCTGCCGAGATTTCATACCGGCCGTGTGATTAACATACTTACAGAGTTGATATTCTATTGTCAAGTTACTTGGAGCTTTTATTCTCCTTACACTTGTATAGGGGTAGAAGTCTGGTATTTAACAACCGTTTTTTATTGCAATTTCAAAAGTTTGTTAAGCTTGCACAAAATCCTACGTTTCTTTTTGTTAATGTTTTGCTGAGTGGTATGTAGAAAGTAAGCAACCTCGTTTTCCGTTTTATTTTCAAAATATATTGCAAAGATCAACCTTCGTTCATCATCAGAAAGTTCATTCAGACAACTATACAGCTTTTCAAATTTAATATTCTGTATCACTCTTCTTTCGACGTCGTCATTTTCTGTTCGGAACTCCTGAAAGTTTTCAAGTTCTCCGTTAATGTTTCCTTTCAATGCAGAGAACTGGATCTCGTGCTTATAGAACGATTTATTGTTGTCATCAATATTCCATTGGGTTCTATTGTAATATGTGCGGATCTTTTCGCTTACTTCAATTTCAACGTATCTTTTGGTTATAGTGTCATAAACACTTACTATGTTTTTGCTCATTTTTTATTCCTCCGTTTTGATTTTCTTGTTCTGAATCAAAACGAAGGCTTATGGATATTTGGCTATGTATTGCTGCCAGTATTTAAAAATGGGCATAAAAAAACTCCATTTCTGCTCTTAAAGCAAAAATGGAGTTAACAAAAATAAAAAAATAGAAACCGACACTAGCTTTAAAAGCTACTTGTCAGGCTTCTACTCCGATTTTAAACAAACGTGTGATGCTTGTACTAAGTAATTAATATTATTTAATGGTTTTAACGTTATTGTTTCTCGGCATTTCCAACACTTGATCATAACTGCAAAGTTTGTACCGAAATAACTATTCTTGCCTTTTCCTGTTATTACATCAAAAAGTCTGCCACCACATATTGGGCAGCGTATATGATGTATATTATCTATTGTCAATCTATCAATCCTCCGACGTTTAGCTGGTAAGCTAAACTGATGCTAAATAAATTTGCGGCATAAACCGCAAAATTATTTGTTCATTTTTGAAGTTGGTCTATGAAATCAAGCCAATCTTTTTCTGTTGCACTATTTTCCTGTGCTTTACGAATCGCTTTTGTTACAATATTATTGCTCTTTAGATATGTAATAATGTCCGGACTAATTGTATCATTTGATGCTGCATAGAGATCATATATTTTATGTGTTTCCGCTTCGTCCAAGTGCAATTTATTAATCATTCGGTCAAGCACTTCAATAGTTGGATTGCTTCTTGCTCCGCTTTCAAGTTGACTGAGATATGCTGTAGATATCCCAATCTGTCTTGCGAGTTCTTGCTTGGTCATAGAGTGTTGTATTCGTTTCTCGGATATGAACTGACCGAATCTGAGTTTGTCAGTCATGTTTTGTGTTCTTTACTGAACTACGATTTTAAAAACAGAAACGCCTGCAAAATCGTACAATTCAGTATATTGATCAAAATTTTTTACATTTGAAGCTCTCCAAGCATTTATAGTCATAAAAATTCTCCTTATTAAATTTCATATGATGCATGAGTCTTATTTAATTATACGTTTTACATTATCGATGTCAACAAAATTGGCATAAGGTGAAGATGTTTAGCACGAAATGCAAAGATCAGAAAACTAACATAATATGCTTGACCTTGTTGTTTTATTATGGTAAAATAAAAAAGAACCCTGATACAAATTCAGAGTTCTAAATTGAATTATTTTTTTGACTTTCCTATAACCTCAATGAAATACGCTAAATGCTCACGTTCTGCGTTGTCCATCTTTGCCATTATTTCTACAGCGTCGCCTATAGTCATTTTATTTGTTAGCTTTATTGCATAAGTGTCATTAAGATTTGTCCTGCTTGCACTTTTGCCGAGAATATAATCTGTAGTAACGTTATAAAAGTCGGCAAGTCGATACACAACTTCTGTAGGTGGGACAGTTAATCCTTTTTCATAGTGAGAAATCGTGCTAGGAGAAAGATGAAGATGTTTTGCTATATCTGTTTGTGTTAGAAAGTTTAGCTCTCGCAGATTGATCAAGATTTTGGCGATAATGAGCTTTTGTTTTTCGCCAAAAACATTTGAGCTTTTAACTCGCTTTTTCATAATATACGATCCACCTACCTTTCCGATTCCAACATTTTTATTATAGTATAAATATATTTAGAAGTCACAAGTTTATATTATTTATAACAAATCGGCGAAATTTGTCGATTATTTATATTGTGAATATAATTGATGTGATTTATACTACATTATAAGGAGGAAATACATATGATCAGAGTAGCAATATGTGATGATAATAAAGTATTTGTTAATAATATGTCACAAGCTGTCAAATCCGAATTTAAAAGACAGAATAATGAAGATATTGAGTTAGAAACTTACATTTCAAGTGAATTGATGTATCAGCACCACTTAATAAAACCATTTGATTTGGTTTTTCTTGATATTGATATGCCGGAGCCGGACGGTTTTCAATTAGCAGCTAAGATTTCAAGTTCAAACGACTGTTACATAATTTTTGTTACCAATCATCCTGAACTGGTTTATGATAGTCTTTATTTCCGACCACTTAATTTTATTACCAAAAGCAATGATTCTTTTTTCACAGATAAACTGCACAGTGTTGTTAATCAGCTTTACAATGAAATGAAACAAAACACGACTATTGTTCTGGAAAATAAAGAAGTCGGAAGAATTTCACTGCAACTAAAGAATATTTATTATATTGCAAGCAGCAAGCACTACGTTATCTATCATTCTGAGCATAATGAGCCGATAAAAATTCGGGGCAATATCGGTGAACTGGAAACCTGTTATTCAAAATATGATTTTGTCCGGATACATAAAAGCTTTCTGGTTAATCTTCGTCACATTTTTAATATAGATAGAAATAAAGACGAGATAATTTTTAAGCAAGGCTTTAGATTAAATATGAGTAAAAACTACAAACAAACTGTTGATGAGAAATTAACACAGTATTTGAGGAAGACAAAATGAAGAACTTGCTATGGAAATGCTTTGAGCTTGTGATTAATTATTATCAGGGCTTTATTATGACATGGTTTGTGTATAGATTTCTAAATCCTAAATCTCTCAAACAGGCAAAAACATTTCTTTCGATTTTTAGTATCATATTTGGAACAACCATAACCCTGTTAAATCACATCACTTTATATGAGGGATTTACAAGTACTTTATATTTAGTTATATTGTTGGTATATGCCATTATTGCCTTTAACGACAGTATTATTAAAAAACTACTATCAACGATCATTCCCAATATTATTCTGCTGCTTATCACTTCTGTTGAACTTAATTTATTATCATCTCTAAATAGAATAAGCGTCAAGGACTTGATTACAAATGATAATAGCGTAAGATTCATGACTTTGATTGTAATCCAGATTTCTCTTTGGATCTCCTTGAAAATTATAATCAAGCTGTTCAAATTCTCTGACAGTTATACAATATCAGATTGGTCTCCGATTATCACAGTATTAATATCTTCCTTTATTCTAGTATCACTTCTCCATGTACTTTCACTCAATGCGGATGATACGCAAAGAATATACATCAATTTATCATACCTGGTTATCATTATACTGAATTTCCTAATGTTTTACGTTATTTATTCACTCTTCTTCAAGAATGCTCAGATAAAGAATATGAAGGTACTATCCGTAAAAGAACAGTATATGGAACAGTATGTTAATAATGCGGAGACTCAATACGAGCTGATCAGAAAAATAAGGCACGATATAAAGGATCAACTTACCACCGTTTATGAATTGCTCACAAGTGGCAAAACCGAAGATGCTTTGGAATTTATTGAACAATCCAACGGCATTGTTAAAGCTACAATGACATTTGTTCAAACCAATAATCCAGTTGCAAATGCAATAATCAACTCTAAATTGTCTACTGCATCAACTTTAGGAATAAAGGTGTCATGTATTACGGTAAATGACTTTGTAGGTATCAATGAGCTTGATCTATGTGACTTATTGAGCAATACTTTGGAAAATGCGATCACAGCCTGTGAAGCTATGCCGCCAGATTTAAACAAGTTTATCTATTTGGAAATCAGTAAAGAAAACAACATTTATACATTTATAGTGAAAAATTCTCTAGATAAGTCTGTTATTAGCGAAAATCCAAAATTAAAAACCACAAAGAAAGATATCATAAACCATGGACTTGGCACTTCTATTATTAGGGACATAGTAAATAAATACAGTGGAAGATATGATTACTATGAAATTGACAATGCTTTCTGCTGCTCTATAATCTTAGAAACTTAACTCATATGATAGCTCGGCTTATGCCGAGTTATTTTTTGTGCCCGAAAACTGCACGATGTGCCAAAACGCTTGACGAAAGACTTTATATTTATTAAAATATAAAAAAGCAAGGTGATAAAATGAATTATTTGGTATCTAAAATCGTTACTTTCCTTACAGAGCAAGAAGTAATCAGCAGCGAATCAGATGTACAAGACTTTTATAGATATGGAATAGAAATCAGTATATCGTCGTTTTTAAATATTTTTCTTGTTCTTTTATTGGGGATAATTATTAATCACATAGCAGAAAGTATTATCTTTCTTTTATTGTTTATACTTATCAGATCATTCACCGGAGGCTATCACGCTGATACATACTTTAGGTGCAATTTATTGATGTGTATTACATTCATATTAACCGTTTTATCAAATTGTATGTTTTCTAACAAGCTCTCCCTATCAATTATTATTGTTTTAATCTGTGTTACTGAACTGATAGTTTCTGTCTTGGGTCCTATAGAAAATAAAAACAAACCAAAAGAAATTTTAATAAAAATCAATTGAACATTTTACAAAGGCAATGCATTATCTGAATAACATCAGATAATGCATTGCCTTAATGGGTTTGAAGGAGGAAAGAATGTACACGCTGAAAAATCTTAGAAATATGATGAAAAATCATACCGGTATGCTGGTTCTACTTGTGATTTCTATGTTTGTTTCATTCGGGGTTTTGTTTTTCGGTGTTGGATTGTACTATCAGTACAGCAAAAATATTGAGGACGGCGAAATTGACAGCTATGCTGTCGGTTTTTCCATAAATGACATTATTACAAAAAAAAATTTTTGTGAGTTTGTGAAGAATATGCCGAATAAGCTTATGGGTGATGTTTCATATATTACCTGTTTTTCGTCCACGCAGGTAAGCGGAATTGATGAGGAAATACCTGTCGCATTCTATCTTCAGTATTCTGAAGGAAAATTTGAATATTCCGATAACGTATTTCAGCCAATGATTGATGACCTTGTAATTAAGGACGGCAGTTTTTTCACGCAGGAGCAATATTCAAACGGAGAAAAAAAGGCTGTTGTAATGGGCAGCGGAAATGTAAATCAGCCGACTTCAGCACCCGAATATACAAATTCGGTTACAGCATTCGGTCAGAGCTATGATGTTATCGGCACAATAAACCCTGCTAACAGCAGCTATTTTTTTTACAGTATCTATGTTCCGTTCAGCTCAGTCCCCGACGATACAATTATGAACGACGGGGTTTATCTTGCACTCAACAATAAAATCACTAAATCTGAATATGATGATTTTACCGCATATATCAGCGAATTTTTCAAAGATAAAATCACTCTTTATGAACCGGCATTCGACTTGGCATCAAACACTTCCTACTACATAACAGTTGTACTGATTTCGGTAATCATTGCCATTCTTTCGGCATTGAACATTTCCATTCTGTATAATTACATCATTATCAGCAGAACAAGACAACTGACCATTATGCGTATCTGCGGAGGGTTAACCTCAAATCTGAGCATATCAACCGCAAATGAGATTATTCTTATTATGCTTCCTGTAAGCATTATTTCAGCTTTGTGCTATGATAAATTTATTCTTACTGTACTTTCAGCTAAATTTCCGCTTATGAAAGCTGCATATAATCCATATGTTTACGCAGAAATAATTTTGATTTACTCTGCAATATCGTATCTTCTTAATCTGTTTTTGCTTCATCATAATCTCGGCAAAAAAATTAAGGAGGGATTGAAATGAGAATTAAGTTATACGGCAGGGTTATCGGTATCTTCCTGAAAAAGCACTCGTTTATCAATGTTTTAATAAGCCTCCAGCTGATTGCTGTTTTTGTTATCGGAATAATTATGACATCGATAATAGACGAAAAGGCTTCCTCATATGAGGCTGTCAAACCGCTGCTTAATGGCGAGGGATTGTATTGTGGTGGATATTTTTTGAAAGATAATGAAAATGGCGGACTTTTGGAAAACACAGATGAAATCAAAACTCAGCTGAAAGATGTTGATTTTATCTCGTCTGTAAACTTTGCGTCCCTGCAAACAGGCGTTGATACACAAACTAACGAGGTTAAGACCGCATATGCACTTGTATATGATGATTATTCTGCAAATCTTTTTCGCCCGACAATAGAAAAAGGTTCGTGGATAACTGATTCCAAGCAATCCGATGATATACCGCAGGCTGTAATTACCCGAAATTATCAAGGCTATAATGTTAATGATATTGCTGAATTTGAAACTGAAAATGGAACGTTGAAGGTCAGAATAATCGGTGTAATTGGTGATAATGAAAAATACCTTGGAGCAAACTCGGAATATGAATCAAATGAACCATCCTATCAGTTAATGCTTTCTACACATTTCAACTGTCTGAATGACCAGCTTAAAAACAAAGGCTTTACAAACGAGGAGATTGCTTTGAAACTCGAATCTCTTGGGTATTCAGCGGACAGCATTGTATATAATGAACCTGTATTGTTTTTTACAGATAAGGAGTGGAATAAAACCGATTTGGATTCAGTAATGTCAGACTCCCTTTTTATAAAGTACAACCGGAATATTTCCGATGATGAAAAGCTTTACAACAGAAAATATATCAACGAGAATCTTTCTGTATTATCATTTGCGATACAGTTTTCTCAGTTGAACAACAACAGTCAGACCATTGTTTATAGAGAGTTGTACACATTGATGCCAATAATGTGTGCAATATACCTGCTTGTACTGATTGCGTCAGTGAGCGTTAATGCGATTAACTGCAAAAATAATATAAGAAACGAAGCCATACTGTATTTGGGTGGTGCAAAAAGAAAACAGTTGCTTACAATCAATGTAATTTACAATGGGCTGATTTGCATTGTGTCTTTGATAATTTCAATAGCAGGATCGTTGATTTTCTACAAGGCAGGATTGTTCAGCAAAACAGTAATTACATTGGGCTGGAAACCGATCACCATTTGCCTGATTGTGTGTGCTGTATATATCTTGGTATCCTGTATCATTTCCTGCATTATCCTCACACCAAAGGCTTTGAAAAAAGCAATAATATTATCGGAGGAATAGTAATGGTAAAACTTAATAACATAGTAAAAATATATAATTCAAAGAAAGCCAACGAATTCAAGGCTCTCCACGGTGTTTCGGCAGAAATTCGGGACGGTGAGCTTATTGCGATTATCGGAAAATCGGGTGCAGGAAAATCAACGCTTCTGCATATTTTAGCCTGCATTGACAACTATCAGGAGGGCGAATACTACATTGATGATGTGCTTGTGAAAGACCTTTCCGAAAGTCAGTATGCAAAAATCAGAAACGAGAAAATCGGGATGGTTATGCAGGATTTTGCACTGGTTGAGGATTTCACGGCACTGGAAAACGTGATGATACCGCTGAATTTTTCCAAAAAGAAAGTCAGTGACAAGAAAGAAAAAGCCCTTGCGGCACTGAAATCGGTAGGCATTGAGGAGCTTGCCAAAAAGCTATGCAGCAAACTTTCGGGCGGACAGAAGCAGCGTGTGGCAATTGCCAGAGCGATAGTCAATGAACCGTCAATGATTTTGGCGGACGAACCGACGGGAGCGCTGGACACAAAGACTTCCGCTGAGATTATGGAGCTTTTAAAGTCCCTGAACAAACAGGGCAGGACGATTGTTATAGTTACCCACGACCCGAAGATTGCGGAGCAATGCGGCAGGGTTATTGAGATTAGTGACGGGAATATTGTTACAGCAAAATAAATTGTGGAGTGAAAACAATGAAAATTACCGATTATGTAGATCTGTTCTATCCGTCGGCGGAGGCTGAGGAGTATGCAAAAAAGCGGCAGAAAAAATATGAAAATTATCCGCAGGATTTTATGGTCAATCTTGAAACGGATAACATAGCAAAACTTATTGCACCTATGAATTTTGCTGTCGCAACATCTAAAATGAAAGAGTTTACAGATGACATTGAAACCCTTGATTACAGGCTGGATTGTCTTGAGGACTTTATGAATGTCCCCGAACTTAACGGCAGATTTCGACAGCTGATAAATGAACTCGCAGGAAACAGAATTGACTTTTCAGATGTTGATTGTGTCAACTCGTTTATGCAGATTAAGACCCATATGGACAGCCTTGAAGAATTTCTCGGCTGCATTGAAAACATCAACAGGTTCTTTGCAAAGTATAATCACGCAATTAAGTCGGTAGCGGTAAAAAGGCTTGCACAGTTTTTTGAAAAACTGCCAAAAAGCGAGAACATTTTCGAAATAGCATACAGCATTTCACAGCTGAAAGATACCTTTTCAAAAACCATACGGAGCGTAAAAATCGGTGTTAATTTTGATTCGGCTATGAATCCCGACAGTGCAGGACTGCTTGAAATCGGATATGACAAAATTTATCCCAAGGGAAATATTCTTGAAAAGCTTGTGTTCAAAAGTTTTGCAGGCAGAGAGCAGTTTATTGGCGAGGAGCATTTCAACTCGGCAACAAGGCACACTCCCATTGATATAGACACTGCCCTTTTCCGTGAACTGAGCAAATACACAAAGGAGTTCGCCCTGCGGATTGCCGCAGCACTTAAAAGCTATCGTTCCTCGGTTTTTTCAGACCTTTCGGAGCTGGAATCACAGCTTGACTTCTATGGCGGAGCGGCACAGTTTATATCAAGTGTTAGGGCAAGGGGAATGAAAATGTGCCGACCGAAATTTCTCCCCTCTGAGAAGCGTGTTACAAGGCTGAAAAACGTCTTTGACCTCAACTTCTACAGGCAGCTTGTTACGCAAAATCCGCAGGAAATTCTGACCGAAAAAATTGTTGCAAACGATATTGATATGTCAGATTACGCACGGTTTTATATGGTGACGGGAGCAAACAACGGCGGAAAAACCACTTTCGCAAGAGCGGTGGGAGTATGTCATTTAATGGCACAAATGGGATTGTACGTTCCTGCGGAAAGTGCAGAGATTTCCCCTGCCGATTACATATTCACCCATTTTCCAAAGGAAGAAGCTGTCGGAATAAATTCAAGCCGATTTACCACGGAAATCAAGGAGCTGAAAAAAATCTGCGAATATATGACCGACAGAAGTCTTGTTATTCTCAACGAATCCATTCAGTCAACCACGCCAGTTGAGTGCTTAAACATTGCAAAAATTCATCTTGAAATTATAGCGGCAGTGGGGGTAAGGGGATTTTATGTCACTCATCTAACAGAACTTTATAATGAAATTCAGCGGATAAACAACAAAAACTATCCCACAAAGGTGGGAAGTCTGGTATCCTGCACAGACAGTGAGGGCAAGCGTATGTACAAGATGAAAGCCGCAAAGCCGCCTATTGAAAGTCTTGCATACACGGTTTACGAAAAATTCGGAGCAAAGCTTGAAGACGTACTTGCAAAGTCGGGTGATAAGAATGGACAAGCGTGAAAACCTTTTGCAGTTTCTTGATTACGGTGGAAACGAGCTGTTTTCAAGCCTTATGGAAAGTGACAGCGACAGACCGCAGGCGTTGGACAGAATGTGCATTTTACTTCGCAAGGCTGTGATTTTCGGGAAACTGAAAGGCAGAGCTGCGGCATACCAATATATGATTTCAAAGGCAAACCAAATGGGATTTATAAAGTCAAAAAAAATACATGCCTACAGGCTGACAGCTGCCGAACGGGAGCGGATTACAGAAAAAGTCTGCAAGTCAACAGGTGCGAAATATTTTTTCAAAAAGTATGGAAAGAACGTGATAATTTATTCTGCACTGCTTGGGGCGGCTGTGATTTTGGTTGTGCTGATATATAATTATATGCACTCGGAAAAATATCTGAAAAGAATGTACCAGGCGGCTGAGGAAACTGTAATTATAGAGTCGGCATACAAAACCGATTACGGCATAAAGCTTACCATACACAACAATTCACTTGCGGACTATTACATCTGCGATTTGCCGACCTTGAAATATACTGACGAATATGATGACCGGGCAATCGGAACATATTATCATTGTAAAAATGCAAAACTTTAAGATTGTGTTATATACAAGTTTGACAAAAAATGACCTGATTCTAAATTCTGTATAGCTGCGGAATGGCATATCAAAATTAAAGAGCAAATCTATTTGATGAGATCGTCGAAACCACCGTCGGTCTTATCTGCATATTTTCATAAAAGTATTCTGTGCAAGATACAGCATTTTGAACAGTCTCTCATCGGTTGGAAATAACGACTTTGTTTTGGTGACCTTTCGCAGCTTACTGTTAATTCCCTCAATCGCATTGGTAGTGTAAGTCAGCTTTCTCAGTTCCTGCAGAAACTTGAAGTAAGTGCTTAGATTCGCCCGATTTTCATACCATGACTTTGAAATCTTTGGATACTTCTTGTCCCATATTGATGCAAATTCGTCAATGGCATCATGCGCAGAAGGCACATCAACAGCGGGATAAACACATTTTAAATCAGCCATAAGTTCTTTCTGACACGCTCAGACCTAAATATTGCGGATATGCTCTTCAATGTCAGCAGTTGACACACCTTTTGCGTAACATTGAGATGATTTTATTCTCCATGTCCGAAGAAATTTTGGGCTGATTTTTCCAAATAAGCTGCAGCTCTGGCCCTGCGAAAAAATCTCTGTAAATTCAACAACAGTGATAAAAAACGATATTGTGGAGCGGCTTGAAAAACAGCCGCTCATTTTTTTACAGTATACAATAAATACCGTAATTTGTCAAGGTTCTTCAACAGTCAGTCTGCTGGAATGGAGCGTAGCGGAATGGAAGCAGACTGACTGTGCCGGCTCAGCTCAGTCTGTCGGGGTACATGATCTCCAGCTCGCCAAGAACTATGCCCCAGTTTCTCAGCGGTATAGTCCATTTTTTCGCTATTTCATGCGTTGCAAGATACAGTACCTTCAGGAGCGCCGTATCGCTCGGAAATACGCTTCTCTGCTTGTTCAGACGACGATAGCCGCTGTTAAGGCTTTCGATCGCAATGGTGGTGTAAATGACCTTTCTCACATCAGCGGAAAACTTGAAGATCGGTGAGATCACATCCCAGTTTTTGTACCAGCTCTTCATGGCGTTTGGATAATCTTTCTCCCACTTCTCCGTCACACGCTCAAGCTGTTCAAGCGCAGCGTCCTCAGACGGTGCGTGATAAATGGTTTTCAAATCGTTGGAAAATTCTTTCTTGTTTTTTGCACCAACATATTTCAGCGTGTTTCTTACTTGATGAACGATACAACGCTGTAATTCTGTCTGTGGAAATGCCGTATTTACGGCTTCTTTCATACCCGAAAGACCATCGGCACATATCACGAGGACATCCTTTACGCCGCGATTTTTCAGCTCATTCAGGACTCCAAGCCAATATTTTGCACTTTCGTTTTCTCCGATATGTATGGATAAAACTTCCTTGTGACCTGTCAAACTTACTGCGAGAATCACATATGCAGCCAGCTTCCTGATCTGTCCGTTATCACGCACTGAAAAGTGTACTGCATCGATGAAAACGATCGGATACACCTCATCAAGCGGACGATTCTGCCAATCTTCTATCTGCGGAAGAAGCCTGTCTGTGATGTCAGATACCATTCCGTCGCTGACTTCAAAGCCGTAGATCTCCTCGATGGTATCGCTTATCTGACGAGTTGTCATACCCTTTGCGTACAGAGAGATTATCTTCTGCTCAATGCCGGAGATGTCCTTTTGACGCTTTTTTACCACCTTTGGCTCAAATGTTCCGTCTCGATCCTGCGGTACTTCGATCTCAGTTTCGCCTAAATTTCCACGTATCTTCTTTGTTTTCTTTCCAGCGGTAATTGGAGCTGTCCGAGTGTTCATACGAACGATACCCTAAGTGTTCCTCCAGCTCTGCCTCAAGCATTTCCTGTATCGTGCCACCCATCAGATCCCTGAGAGCATCCTCAATATCTTTTGCTGTCTTGATATCATATTCCTCGATCAGCTCTGCGATGATATTCTTCTTCCCCTCGCTCATTGGTTCTCTTTTTCTTCTTGCCATAAAAAATCAGCCTCCTGTGTTATTTATATTTTACCATAGTTGACTGCGTTTTTACAGACTTTTTTTCGGTGGGTCTCAGCTCTTTTATTATACACTACTTTGGAGATTTACACAACATATGGGAGAAAACCTATCTTTTCTTTGAATATAGCTTTTAAGATATTTCTTAGTTAGTCATATTTTGTTCTTCTCTGATGCCAATTCCTGACTTTCTCTTTTGTATCATTTTTCTGAGCTTTCTATCAGTTTGTATTTTTAAAGAACACTGCTTCTGCGAATAATTATCCTCAATACAGCGACTTAAATTCACAAACAATCCCATAACAGTATTTCTAAGCAGCATATTTTCAAAATCATCAATATTGTTAAGCATATTCTGAACGTACTCATTACCATCATGTGCGGACTTTGTGAGCCACTCCACAGCCTTTTCCTTATCCTTTTCAAGTTCATCTGCTCCGAAAAGATAAAGCCTGCCGAGCTGATAGCTTGACCACATATTTTTATCAGACGACCGCTTAAAATAGTCCACCGCCCTTTGAATATCATACTTTTCTTCCTGCAAATACAACTTCCCAAAAGCATACTGTGTGAATTCGTTATCCTCTGCAAGCAGCAAATATTTCTCTGCTCTTTCTAAATCCTGCGTGACAATTTCACCTTTCAAATAAAACTGACCCAACTGAAAACAAGCAAAACTGTCACCCTTATCTGCACATTCTGTCAACATAAATAGTCCTTTTTCAATATCTTGTGAAAAATATTCACCCGAAATATATTCCAATGCAAAAAAACGCTTTGCATTGGAATTTTTAAGTTTCATTGCTTTTTCAATACACTCCAAACCCTTATTTAAATCAGCCTCAATGTATTTTCCTTGAATTAATGTTTTGCCATATTCATACAGACCATTCTTGTTATTCATCTCAGCGGAACGTTTGAAGTAATCAATGGCTTTTGAAATATCAGCTTCCGTTCCAAGTCCGTTTTTGTACATAACTCCAATTTTATAAAATAGGTTATCGTCCGCCTGATCTTTGCTTTCAAGTTCAAGGAAACCAGATAATGCGACCTTGTAATATCTTTGTGCGGTTTCTTCACTTTGACTTACATATTCGCCTTTATCGTACATTTGAGCAACAGCGTATGGGGCATAAGGCTGTCCCTGTTCAGATGATTTGCGATACCACAAAAACGCCTGCGACAAGTCTTTTTCCACACCGTTGCCGTAGTAATATAAATTGGCGAGACTGTATTGTGCGAATTTGTTGCCCTCCTGAGCTGACTTCAAAAACCATTCAAATGCCTTTTCATAATCTTGTTCCGTTCCCAGACCATAGCAATGCATTTTTCCGATTCTATACCAAACGTAAGAACGCATATCCACGGGTTTCATGACCTGCCCTTTGTATTTTGGTTCATATGGAAACATAAAATCTGAGTCCGGCTCGATCTCCATAAAACCCTGAAATGCTTCTTCGTAGAATGAAAAAGACTTTTTTTCATCTTTTTCGCCGAGTTTATCAGTAGAATAGAGTTTGCCCAGATCTTGAATAGCAAGAACATTACCTGCCCCTGATTCGTTAAGCAAAAGCTGCTCCGCTTTTTGAAAATCTTCAAGCTTTGATCGCTTGTTATAAATCAGCTTGCAGGCTTCTTTGTAGGAACTACTCCACTTGAGGTAATATTTGCTTTTCGGAGCGTCATCAACATCGACTGTTACCGCATTTTCACCACTCCAAATGAAATCTTCGGCTGTCAGATCATCGTTATTTGAAAATGTCACTTTATCATTTTCGGATTGCTCAGATTCATCGAACTGTGGAGAAATATCAACATAAAAGTCATCATTCGCAAATTGTTCTGTTGGTTCGGGTTCTTCAATTTCTACATCAATGACAGGATAATTCATGTCAAGCACAGTTCTGATTATCATATTCCGCACAGGCTGAAAAACTTTGTTATCAACCAATG
>ERZ825525.1253-NODE-1253-length-23703-cov-5.081445_pt1 | contig 23703 bp, 19 predicted proteins | sample MGYA00519930_ERZ825525 | MGnify/ENA primary metagenome ERZ825525 (study PRJEB31778, sample SAMEA3449203) | human gut metagenome | biome: human gut; feature: human-associated habitat; material: faeces | place: United Kingdom | collected 2010/2012 ... | reverse complement strand
CAAGACTGTTTTTGCAAAAATTTTTATGTTACATTAAAAGGTTTGATTTTTGTGGGAAACGATTCAGCACCCTGTAAAAAAACGTTAATCTACGAAAGTAAAACCTGTTACAACAAGACCAGTAAAAGTAAGACATACGCAAACGGAAATGTCTTGCGAGGGGGTAAAGGTATGGTATAATTTTAACATTGAATTATTCTATATAATTTTTTGTGATGGGAGAAAGGTAAGTTATGCGAAAGAAAAGTGCTTTAGCAACTTTGGTAATGCTAAGTCTATTAAATGGAAATGTATTTGCTGAATCGGTAGAACCAGGCAACTATGATGACTTTTTTGAAAAAAATGTAATTGGGGAAGATCAAGTGCAAATTTCTGAAAACGGAAATTACACTTTTAAAAATGGTGCTTCTATTACAAATACAGATTTAGAAAAAGATGATGGTGCAAAGGCAATAATTCATCATGGTGGTACTGAAAATAATATTAATAAAATTAATAAAATTACAATTAATGTTGGTAATGATAAAAATCATTCAAAATTTATTTTAAAAGGAGTGTCATCAGAAAATATTTTACAAAAATATATAAAAGAAGAAAATCAAACTTCAGGTGCATTATTCACTTTAAACAACAATATAATTAATGCCTATGATTATAGTGAAACTAATATAAATGCACAAAATACAGATATTTGGCTAACTGGTACATTTATGAATGGTATTTCAAGTGCTGAAAGTTATAATTTTGATGGAAAGGTAGATACTAATTATATAAAATTTAGCATTGATGGCAACAATAGTACAAATTTTAATATCTATGGCAATATGTTTACAGGTATAAATGCTGGTGATCATGGTAAATATAATTTTTATAACTTAAATGATTTTAATATAATTAACACATATCAGCCAACAAAAGTGCAATCTAATCAGACAGGGATTTGGCTTAGATGTGACACCCAAGTGAATATTGATGCTGATAATTTATATATTGGCGGTGCTAATGGTTCTGATGAAACAGTCTTTTACAGTGCTTTTAGAGTAGCAAATGCTTCAAAATTAAATGTTTTTGTTAACGATGAATTTACATTAACATCTTCAAAGATAGGTATTGCAAATGATGCCTCATATGCTTATATAAATGCTGATACTGTTAATATTTATGCTACTGGTGATGAGTCTTTAACGAAATATGGAGCCATATTGCAGGGTGGTGGCTATTTAAATTTAAAAGCAAAAAATAATATAAATTTATCAGGCTCTGGTGTTGGTTTAAGATTTAATAACGATTTTCTCTCTTTTCCGACTGATGGTTCTATTAAGTATGATGAAAATGTACTTGGTGAGGCAGAAGTAACATCTGAAAAAGGTTCTATTTTTATAGAAGGGCGAAAAGGTTATGGTTTGCGCAGTGAAATACGAAGTTTGCAGGATCAGGATAGTCTAAAAAAAGCCGCTGTTATAGCGGATAAAGATATTGTGATAAAAGGTAAAAAAAGTGGCGTTTCTTATTATGCTGCCAGCAGAATGTTAGATGTTACAAGCAAAAATAGTAATATTCAAATTAGTTCTGATAATATAGGATTATCCGTTGGTGGTTCAACAAATGGCGGAGTTAATGAAAATTATTTACGTGGAGAAGCTAATTTTGATGCCTCAAATGGCAGTATAGATATTTATGGACAGAAAAGTGGTATTGTAGCTGACAATTCGCAAGTTACTGTGATAAAACAATTAGATGACAAAAATATTAGATTTAAAGGTGCCTATTTTGCTGATGTTAATATTACGGCTAAAGATGGTGTAAATATTGTTGGTACAGATGATTATGGAATACAAGCGAAAAATACATTAAGTAATGTGGGATTAAATAGCAGTGGATTACCAGAAGACGCAGCAAATTTAAACCTTAACGTAACATCTCAAGGGAGTATAAATGTATTAGGCGGCAAAGCCGGTATTATGGCAACAGCAGTTAAGGATGAGTTTAAGAATGATGTTTTTAGTGAACTGACAAGTGCTGATTTTGGAAGCAATGTTAAGTTAAAAGCAGCTGATGATGTTGTTGTACAGGGCGGCGGTTATGGTGTTATTGCTTTTGAAAACAGCAAGGTCAATATTACTTCTGATAATGGCAATGTACTGATTGGCGCAACAGATACCAATACAAACAAAGTAAGTAATACTGCTGCTGTTTATGCAGAAAACGGCGCTAATACTAAAACAACGGTTAAACTTAAAGCAGATAATGGCGTGGTAACTGTTCTTTCAGGCAATAAGGGCTTATGGGCGTCCGGCAAGGGCGGTACTATTAAAGTTGATGGTGCTGTAAATATTAATGCCAATTACTTTAATGGTGAACAGTTAACAAGAAGTAGTGGCGATAATGTACATTTGGCAGTGGTAGCCGGATTAAAAAGCAAAGATGAAGAGCATAATGGCACAGGGCTTGTGGATATTGATTTAAAAGGTGATGTAACAAGCAGTATTTATGGTGATATTGTTGGTGCAAGAGGCGGCGAAGTGGATATTAAACGTGAATCCGGCAATGGCGCTTTAGTTGTTAATGGTGATGTACTGGCCGGTAACGGCGGCACAGTAAGCCTTGATATGGGCAAAAATGGTGTGCTGACAGGGCGTATTGATGATTATATGGATGCCAGTGCTGAACATGGAAAGAGTTTCTTTGCTCCGCAGTTTAGTTATGTAATTGAAAAGAACGGTACTGTAAAATTAAAACTTGACGAGGGGAGCCGTTGGAATGTTAATGGACAAAGCTGGGTAACTGAAATTGATGCTGCCGATAATAGCATAATTGATTTAACGGGAGCACAAACTGACAGAAATACATCTGCACATGCGTTAACTGTTGGTACTTTAAAGGGCAATGCTAATTTTAGAATGAATTTAGATGGTTTTGACAAGGCCAACAGCGATATGCTTTATATTAAAAATTCTAATGGAGAATATAACGTAATTTTGGATGATGCTGTAACCAGTGAAGAAATTGGCGAAACAGGGTTAAGGTTTGCAACTATTGATAACGCTGATGTTAACTTTAAAAATGTAGTTGTTTATAATGCCGGTGCATTTGATGTTAAATATAAAGTCGGCAAAGATGATTATGAAAATCATAACGAAAATAACATTTATAATGGCGGTAAAGAATTTGATGAAATAAAACCCGGGTCAGATGCGGTAAAAGACTTTTTTGATGATAAAGAAGAAGGCATAGAAACCTTCGCAAATGAAGAAAGTAAAATTACCAATTATAAAATTATTGATGTTCATTCACGTGAATTAAATAATACCGGTAAAACTATTGCAAATATGAGCCGCGCTAACTATAGTAGTGCCATCTATATGGACCGTTTGAACAAACGCCTTGGCGAAGCACGCTATATTAACAGTGAAGAAGATGAAGGCATGTGGGTTCGTATCCGCCATGACAGAATTGGTAAGGATAATGCCTTTAGAAGCCAGAACACCATGTATGAGCTCGGTTATGACGAAAAGCAGGAATGTGATAACGGAGAGCGCAGGGTTGGTTTTGCTGTTGATTATATGCATGGCGATACCAGTTACAGCAATATCAGCGGCAAAGGCGAGATTGACAGTTATGGTTTGTGGCTGTATGATACATGGATGGGCGATAAAGGGCATTATGCAGATTATGTTGCAAAATGGGGACATTTAAGCAACGATTTTGAACTTTACAACACCCGCGGCAAAGTAACCGGCGATTACAGCAACAATGTATTCAGCATCAGTGCAGAATACGGACGTAAAAAAGATATTGGCAATGATTGGTACTTTGAACCTCAATTGCAGGCACAGCTGGCACGTGTAACCGGTGCTGATTACACAACCAGTCAGGGTACAAAAGTAAGCGTTGACGGTATTAACAGCTTAATCGGGCGTGCAGGTTTCCGCATTGGTAAAGACTTTGGCGAAGAAAAACAAAGCACAGTTTACTTAAAAGCAGACGTACTGCATGAATTTTTAGGCGACCAGGACATTAGTTTAAAAGATAAAACTTCTGACGGTAATTGGAGTACCTTAAGCTACGAAAACGAAGGCACTTGGTATGATGTTGGCTTTGGTTTTGCAACACAGCTTAGCAAAGCAAGTTATGCGTTTATGGATTTTGAAAAATCCTTTGGGCATGATAACGACGAAACCTATCAGATTAACGCTGGGGTACAGTGGAGCTTCTAATGGCAAAAGTACCTTTTAACGAAGCAAAATTTAAGCAAATTGCCGGTAACTGCACGGCAGAATACGTTAACTATATGCCACGCGGTAAAAACGGTATGCGCTGCTGGGAAATTAAAGCACAGAAGCCTGACGGTGATTACATGGTGGTAGTTTTATGTGATTACGGTTATAAGGTTAACGGCAAAACGGTAGAAATAAAGCCTTTTACCGAGCGTGCCGGACGCAACGAAGAAATTTACCGCCTGTATCACGAAGAAGGTTTATCACAATTATTTTTGGCTAATTTATTTAACATGAGCCAGCCTTCCGTATCGCTTATTGTTAAGCAGATGAAAGAAAAATAATTTTTACCGGCACCTTAAAGTTTAAAATGGCTTTTAAGGTGCTTTTTTTATTGATGCCAGAAAACGGAATTTTTTATTATTTTTGCGGAATGAACAAATATTTTACAAAAAAATAAATAATTATTATTGATTAAATGCGCGGACTGTGTTATACTTAAATCATCAAGAAAGCGTTTCCAAAAAAAGGAGGATTTTAATATGAAGAAAAAAGTTTACAAAGCATTTAACGAGCAGGTTCAGGCTGAATTATATTCTGCATATATGTATCTGGCAATGAGCCTTGATATGGAAGCTAAAAATTTTAAAGGCATGGCACACTGGCTGAAAGCACAGTATGAAGAAGAACGTGAGCATGCTTTTAAATTAATGGGCTTTATGCAGGATTGCGGCGAAAAACCGGAACTGCTTGCTATTGAAGCACCGGCTGCCGATTACGGCACTCCGCTGGAACTGTTCAAAAAAGTTCTGGAACATGAAAAATATGTTACTTCACGCATTCACGATATGTATGAAGTAGCTTTGGCAGAAAAAGATTATGCTGCCCAGAGCCATTTGAAATGGTTCATTGACGAACAGGTTGAAGAAGAAGCCAGCGCTTCCGAAATTGTTGAAAAACTGCAAATGGTTGGCGATAATGTTGGCGGCCTGTTCATTATTGACGGCCAGCTCGGCGCAAGAAAATAATTTAATAATTTGTTGACAAGGCTGCACGGTTGTGTTACTATATTTGGGTAACAAAGTAGAAGCCGCTCGCTTCTCACCTTGCAGTTATGCTCGACAGGGTTGGATATGTACTAACGCGGGTGGATTTGTTCTGCCCGCTTTTCTTTTTGACTGAAATATTTTGGAGGTGACTTGTCATAGCTAAGGAAAACTTGCGTATCAATGAAGAAATTCGGGCACGTGAAGTGCGCGTTATCGGCAGCGATGGCGAACAGCTCGGAATTATGTCCGGCCGCGAAGCCCAGCAGCTTGCTTATGAAAAACATCTCGACCTGGTGGAAATTGCACCTACTGCCAAACCGCCTGTGTGCCGGATTATGGATTACGGCAAGTATCGTTACGAGCAGCAGAAACGCGAAAAAGAGTCTCGTAAGAAACAGAAAACATTTGACATTAAAGAAGTTAAGCTGCGCCCCGGCATTGAAGAACATGACTTTAACGTTAAGTTTAAAAATGCCGTGCGTTTCTTAGAAGATGGCGACAAAGTAAAGGTTACCATTATGTTCCGCGGACGTGAGCTTTCGCATCCGGAACTGGGTGAAGTTCTTTTAAACAAAATGGCTGCCCAGCTTAAAGAGATGGCAGTTGTTGAAAGACAGCCCAAACTTGAAGGCAAAAACATGATTATGATAGTTGCGCCGAAACCGAGTAAATAAGGAGGATTTTTTAAATGAAGTTGAAAATGAAAACCCGCAGAGCTGCTGCAAAACGTTTCAAAAAAACCGCTTCCGGTGAATTTAAACGTGCCAAAGGTTATAAGAGCCATATTCTTGAGAAAAAAGCTCCTGCCCGCAAGAGAAATCTGCGCAAAGCTACTTTAGTGCATAAAACTGACCATGAACGCGTAGTTAAAATGCTGCCGTATGCATAATTAGTGGAGTTAAGGGAGGATATTACTAATGGCAAGAATTAAAGTTGGTGTAACTGCACACCGCCGTCATAAACATATTTTAAAACTGGCTAAAGGTTACCGCGGAGCTAAACATTTACAGTTCAAAAAAGCTAATGAAACTGTAATGAAAGCATTGAGCTATGCACGCCGCGACCGCCGTGCTAAAAAACGCGAGTTCCGCCGTTTGTGGATTGCCCGTATCAATGCTGCAACCCGTGCTAACGGCATGAGCTACAGCCGCTTTATCTGCGGCCTTACCAAAGCAGGCATTCAGCTTGACCGTAAGGTTTTGGCAGATATGGCAATTTTCGACGCAGCTGCATTTGCAAAACTGGTTGAAACCGCTAAAGCTGCTCTGTAATTTATAAGCATTAAAGGACCAACGTTTTACCGCGTTGGTCTTTTTTATTTGTGTAAAAATTTGCAAAAATTTCATAATTTGGTATAATACGTGGTAACAGCTATAATGGCTTTAATAATAAAAATTTTAGCAAAAAGTTTTTAAATGAGGTGAGTATACCTTGGGGCGTGAAAATAAGTTTTTGCGTTGGATTGGGCAGGCTTTTAACGGCAGCCAGATGGTGGCATTAAGCTTTATGCTGCTTATTTTGACCGGCGCGTTTTTGTTTATGCTGCCAATTTCCACGCAGGACAGGCAGGGTCTTGCTTTTCTTGATGCGCTGTTTACGGCAACATCGGCTTCGTGCGTAACGGGGCTGACGGTTATCGACGTTGGCAACCAGCTTTCGTGGTTCGGCAAAATGGTGCTGATTGCGCTGATACAAATCGGCGGCCTTGGCATTATGACGATGACGACGCTGGTAATGGTTATTGCCGGGCGCAAGGTTAGCCTGCGTGAGCGTCTGTTTTTGCAGGAATCTATGAACCAGACGGAAATATCCGGTGTTGTACGCATTGCGCTGAACATTATTAAGTATACGCTTGTAATTGAGTTCTTTTTTGGCACAATTCTGGCGGCGCATTTTGCTTTTGTTAAGGATATGGGCTGGATTGGCGTTGTTTACGGCTACTGGCATTCCGTATCGGCCTTTTGTAATGCCGGTTTTGACCTGATGGGCGATTATAAGAGCCTTATTGATTATCACGGCGATATCGTTATTAATTTAAGCATTGCGCTTTTGATTACTCTCGGCGGCCTTGGTTTTATGGTGCTGGAAGATTTAAAGCGCGGCTGGAACTGGGAGCGTTTTTCGCTGCATACAAAAATAGTGCTTTTAACAAGCGTTGGCTTAAACGTTGTGGGTACTTTGCTTTTATGGGGCTTTGAATCGAACAATCCGTATACTTTGGGCAATATGAGCATGTTCGACAGCTGGATGGCAGCGTTTTTCCAGGCGGTGTCATCGCGTACTGCGGGTTTTAACACCATTGATTTAATGCATCTGCATGACAGCAGCTTGTTTGTGCTGATTATCTGGATGTTTATCGGTGCGGGCAGCGGTTCTACCGGCGGCGGCATTAAAACAACCACGTTTATTGTGCTTATGGCTTCGCTGTGGTACATGCTGAAGGGCCAGCGTGATGTGGTAATGTTTGGCAGGCGCATTGATGAAAAGATTGTTGACAAATCGTTTGTAATTACTGTACTGTGCCTTATCTGGGTGCTTTTTGCCACCATGATGCTTTTGGTAATAAATAACGGGCGTTATCCGTTTATAGATATTTTGTTTGAGGTTGTTTCCGGGTTCGGTACGGTAGGTTTGGGTATTGGCATTACGCCCGACTGGCAGCCGTTTGGCAAATGGATTTTAATTTTAACCATGTATATCGGCCGTATCGGTATTTTAACTTTTATTTTGAGTTTCTTAAGTTCCGGTACCAACAAAATAAGGTATCCGTCGGAACATATCAACATAGGTTAATGGGGTGTAAATAATGGCAAAAAACAATAAACAAAAACAGTTTGCGGTGCTTGGGCTGGGGCGCTTTGGCACCAGCGTGGCACTTACGCTGCATGAGCTTGGCTACCAGGTTTTGGGCGTTGACAGTGATGAAGAAATTGTGCAGGATTTGTCGCACGAGCTGACGCATGTTGTAAGTGCGGATGCTTCTGACGAAAACACCCTGCGCAGCCTTGGCATTAATAACTACGAGGTTGTTATTGTAGGCATCGGCCCGCTTGAAGATAACCTTTTAACAACGCTGAACCTTAAGGAAATGGGCGTGCCTTTTGTTGCCGTAAAAGCAACCAGTGCCGTACACGGCAAAATGCTTGAAAAAATCGGCGCCGATAAAATTATTTACCCTGAACGCGATATGGGCAAGCGCGTTGCCCATAACCTTATTTCCAGCAGTATTGTTGACTACATTGAAATGAGCAACAACATCAGCCTTATGAGTACGAATATTCCTCATTCACTGGTTGGCAAAAACCTTATCGAATCCGATTTGCGCAAACGTTACAATGTTAACGTTGTTGCCATCAAGCACGAAGGCGTAACTTATATTAACCCGAAACCGACACAGGTTTTGGAAGAAGGCGACGAGATGATTGTTATCGGCGAGCATCAGAACATTAAAGCCTTAGAGGAAATTGTTTAATGAAAGAGATTACAAGCCTTGGCAACGCCGTTGTTAAGGATGTGTGCAATTTAAAACAGAAAAAGTACCGCGAACGCAGCGGCAGTTTTGTTGTTGAAGGGCTGCGCGCCGTGGAAGAAGCGGTGCGTTATGCCGTTGTGCAGAAGATTTTTGCCGTGCCGGATGCTGCAAATACCAGGCTGGCGCAGCTTTTGGCTGACGCTGCCGCAAAAAATATTGAGCTTTACAGCGTAACGGAACAGGTTATGAAAAAAATGAGCGATACTGAAGCGCCGCAGGGTGTTTTGGCTGTGTGCAGCAAGCCGCAGGGTTTTATAGTGGCAGACGGTACAGTGCTTGTGCTTGACCGTGTGGCTGACCCCGGCAATGTCGGCACGTTAATCCGCACGGCGGAAGCGGCAGGCATTGCAGCTGTTGTTTTGCTGGCGGGCTGCGCCGACGCTTATGCGCCAAAAACAGTGCGTTCCACCATGGGCTCGCTTTTGCGTATGCCTGTTTTGTGCGATATGCCGGAAGCTGAGTTTACCCGCTGGGCGCATAGAAACAATTACGAAATTATGGTTACCTGCCTTGACGGCGCACAAAACCTGTATGAGACGGAGCTTGGCGCGCGCACGGCCATAGTTGTGGGCAGCGAGGCTTACGGCGCTTCGGAAAGCTTAAATGCTGCCGCTGCCAAAAAGGTGTTTATACCGATGCAGGGCATGGCGGAATCGCTTAATGCGGCAGTGGCAGGGGGCATAGTTATGTTTGAAGCTATGCGCCGCCGTCTTGCAACAAAATAAAGGCTGTGTTATAATAATACACGTCAATTTATAAAATTTGTGCTATGAAAAAGAGAGTAGGCATAAACTGCGACGCAGAGAGCAGGGCCATGGCTGAAAGCCCCGTGATACAGGTTGTGCCGAAGTTCACTTTGGAGCATCCGTTTTGAAAATAAGTAGGAACGGCGTTTGCCGCGTTAAGGCGTTATGAGGTACAAAACAGGGTGGTACCGCGGAAGTTATGCAGCTTTCGCCCCTTTGAAGGGGCGGAGGCTTTTTTATTTTTACCGCCTGCCCCTGAATGCTGAATTTTGGGAGGTTAAGTATGAGAGAAGAACTGCAAGCACTTAAAGAGCAGGCGCTTAAAGAGCTGGAAACAGCTGCAAGCGTGGACGCGCTGAAAGATTTGCGCGTTAAGTATCTTGGCAAAAAAGGCCATATGACTGACATCCTGCGCGGCATGGGCAGCCTGCCGGCAGAAGAAAGACCGAAAATCGGCCAGATTGTAAACGAAGTAAAAAAGGTTTTGGAAGAAGCCATTGCCGCCAAAGCCGAAGTTTTGGAAGCTGAAGCATTAAAACAGCGCCTTGCCAGCGAGAAGGTTGACATTACGCTGCCCGGCCGCAAACCGCAGTGCGGGCATCTGCACCCAATTACGCTGACGATGCGCGAAATTAAAAAGATTTTTATGCGCATGGGCTTTGAAGTTCTGGAAGGGCCGCAGATTGAAAGCGATTACTATAACTTTGAAGCATTGAACCTGCCGAAAGACCATCCGGCAAGGGATATGCAGGATACTTTTTATATTACCGAAGACATTTTGCTGCGCACGCAGACTTCGCCTATGCAGGCGCGCAAAATGCAGGCAAGCGTGCCGGATTCCCCAATCCGCATGATTTCGCCGGGCACTGTATACCGCAACGACTATGACGCAACCCATTCGCCTATGTTCCATCAGGTTGAAGGCTTGGTGCTGGGCAGGGATATCAGCCTTGCCGATTTAAAAGGCACACTGGAAACCTTCTGCAAGGAAATGTTCGGCAGCAGCGTAAGCATCCGCCTGCGCCCGAGTTATTTCCCGTTTACCGAACCGAGCGCGGAAGTTGATATTTCCTGCGTTATCTGCGGCGGCAAGGGCTGCCGTGTGTGCAAAAACAGCGGCTGGCTGGAAATTTTAGGCAGCGGCATGGTACACCCCAACGTACTGCGCATGAGCGGCTACGACCCCGAAAAAACCAGCGGCTATGCTTTTGGCATGGGCGTAGAACGTATTGCCATGCTTAAATACGGCATTGACGATTTGCGTTTGTTCTTTGAAAATGATTTGCGGTTCATCCGCCAGTTTAAATAAGGAGGGGTACCATGTTAGCATCTGTTGATTGGCTTAAACAATATGTAGATATTGATGTCACTCCTGAGGAGCTGGCTGAAAAACTGACCCGCGTAGGGCTGGAGGTTGAAAGCGTAAACCATCTCGGTGAAGGGCTGGAAGGCGTTGTTACCGGCAAGGTAACGCATATCGAGCGCCATCCTAATTCCGACCATTTATGGATTTGCAAAATGGATGTCGGCGGGCCGGAAATTCTGCAAATTTTAACCGGTGCGCAGAACGTTCACCAATATGATATGGTGCCGGTAGCAGTTATCGGCTCTCATCTGCCGAACGGCATGACGCTTAAAAAAGCAAAAATGCGCGGCCTTGATTCCTTTGGCATGCTGTGCAGCGCGGCTGAACTTGGCATTGACGCCAAACTTTTGCTGCCGGAACAGCGCGAAGGCATTTTCATTCTGCCGCCGGATACTCCGATTGGCGTGGATATTAAAAAAGTGCTCGGCCTTGACGACGTAGTGCTTGATATTGACCTTACCGCCAACCGCGGCGACTGCACCAATATTATCGGCCTGGCGCGCGAAGCTGCAGCCGTGCTTGGCAAAGAACTGCGCATGCCGGATATGAGCGTTAAAGAAGCTGCCGGCGGCAGTGCTGCTGATATGGCTGCCATTGAAGTTGACGCTAAAGATTTGTGCAGCCGTTTTGCAGTGCGCGTACTGAAAAACATTAAAATCGAGCCCAGCCCGGAATGGATGCAGAAACACCTGCGTGCCTGCGGTATGCGCCCGATAAGCAACGTTGTTGACGTTACCAACTATGTAATGCTGGAACTTGGCCAGCCGATGCATGCTTATGATTATGACAAGGTAGGCGGGCATAAGCTTATTGTGCGCCGCGCCGCAGACGGTGAAAAACTGGTAACATTGGACGGGCAGGAACGCATTTTAACCCCGGACATGATTACCATTGCCGACCCTGACCATGCTGTTGGCCTTGGCGGCGTTATGGGCGGTTTGGAAACCGAAGTTACCGGCGAAACCGTTAACGTAATGCTGGAAGCAGCAACCTTTAACGGGCCTTCCATCCGCCGTACTTCCAAAGCGCTGGGGCTGCGCAGTGAAGCCTCCGGCCGTTTTGAACGCGGTGTAGATACGGTGCTGAACCATAATGCTTTGAACCGCGCCGTACACCTGTTGGAACAGATGGGTGCCTGCGAAACGGTTTGCGGCATCGTAGAAGATTATCCGGAAGAAGTTAAACCTGCCGTTATCCGCGTAACTCCGCAGGCTATTAACAGCCGTATCGGCGTGGAAATTGCCGCTGAAGAAATGGTTGATATTCTTAAAAAATTACAGTTCGGCGTGGAATACAGCGATGGCGTATTAACCGTTACCGCACCTTCCTGGCGTTATGACATCAGCTGCGACGCCGATATCAGCGAAGAAATTGCCAGAATGCATTCTTATGACAAGATTGAATCGCATAATCCGGATTTGCCGCTGGTACAGGGCCGTCAGGCTGTAATTGACGATGTATGCGAAGAAATTGAGGATTATCTTGTTGCTGACGGTTTGAACGAAGTTATGACTTACAGCTTCATTAACCCCAATTCTTTTGATAAAATCCTGCTGGACGAAGCAGACAGCCGCCGCGGCGCCATTGAACTTATGAACCCGCTGAGCGACGAATTTAAGGTAATGCGCACCAGCATGCTGCCGGGTATGCTTAATACGGCAGCTTATAACCAGGCCCGCCAGGCAGAATCCGTTAAGATTTTTGAAATAGGCAAGGTATTTTTGCCCAAGGCTCTGCCGCTTAAAGAACTGCCGGAAGAAAAACCTGTTTTATGTGCCGTACTTGCCGGAAGACGCAGCAGCCTTAACTGGACTGAAACCAAAGACGAAGTTGATTTTTACGATATGAAGGGTGCAGTGGAAGGCCTTTTGGAAAATTTGCAGATTGCAGGCGTAAAATATGTGCCGGTGGCTCAGCCTTACCTGCACCCCGGCAAGAGCTGTGCCGTTGAATACGAAGGCAGGGTAATTGGCTGGTTCGGTGAACTGCACCCGACCGTTGCTGGAAACTACGGCCTTAACGGCAGCGTATGCGTGCTGGAACTGGAAGTTGAACCGCTCGTTGCCGGTGCATCCCATGTGCCGCAGTTTGTACATCTGCCCAAATATCCTGCAACCTCGCGCGATATTGCTGTTGTTGTACCGCTGGAGGTTGCCATGGAAGAACTGGAGGCAGTTATCCGCGCTAACGCGGGCAGCCTGCTGAAACAGGTAAAAGTATTTGACGTTTACACCGGTAAACAGGTGGAAGCAGGTTATAAATCCATGGCGTTCAACTTAACTTTCCAAGCAGACGACCGTACTTTAACGGATGAAGAAATTGATGCTGTTATTAAAAATGTTGTGGAAAAAGTTGGCGAAGCCTACAAAGCTAAATTGAGAGATTAATTTTAATATTCATGGCAAAGTGCCGCCGGGTTTATTCCGGCGGTTTTTGCTGTTTAATGGCAAATTTTTAAAGCCTGTGCCCTTAAAAGTTGCCGCGGCGGCGATAAAAGTTTATAATTAATTTAAAAGAACACGGAAAGAAGGTGCGTTTATGAAACTTTATGTATGGCGCCATAACAAAACCTACCATAGCCACAGCATGATACAGGAACCCTGCGTTAACACGGAATTTTACCTTGATGCTATTGCCATTGTGGCGGCGGAAAGCCTTGAAGAAGCGCTTAAACTGTTGGAGGAGCAGCATAAAGGCTGGCGCACGGAGGATTTGCGTGAACTTGAACCTACTGTTTACAGTCTTGATGAAGGTAAAGTTATTTTTACCGAACTGAGAGGCTCAATCGCCTAAAAGGAGTGTAAAAATGCCGGCAGAAATTGAAATAAAACTTAATATTGGGGCGGAAGCTTTGCAAAAACTGCTTGCTTCTCCGCTTGTAGCGGATAAAATTATCAGCGGCAGCGAAGCCGTACACCACCTTGAAACTTCGTATTATGATACGCCGTCTTTTAAACTGATGCACAGCGGCATTGCTTACCGCGTGCGCAAAAACGGCAGTAAATACGAAGCAACCATTAAAACGGAAAAAGAAGCTCACGGCGGGTTTTCCAGCCGCAACGAATATAATGTTGATTTGCCGGACGGCAAGCCTGTTTTGCAGGGATTTAAAGAAGCTGGCTTTAATACCGATTTGGAAAAACTGGTTGGCGGTGAGCCGCTTGTAAAACTGTTTACCGTTGATGTTGAACGCAGGCTGTGCCTGCTTAAAATAAGCGCGGCTACAACGGTGGAGCTGGCGGTTGACCGCGGCAAAATTATTTCCGGCATAACCGGAAATGAATGTGCTGTTAACGAAACGGAACTGGAAATTAAAAGCGGCACCAAAGAAGACCTGCTTGCCTATGCAGGGCAGATTGCAAACCTGGTGCCTGTAACACCGGAAAACCGCAGCAAATATGAGCGCGGCATGAAGCTGTGCGGCATAAATTTAACAAGGCCCGAAAAATAAAAAAGACGGTATTGCCGTAAAAGGCAATACCGTTTTTGCGTATATTTAGTGTTAAATTTTAAAATAAACTTTCCATAAACGGCAGCAGAATAGGAGCCAAAATGGAAGTTGCTATGCCGGTAAGCCCTATGGAAGCGCCGCCGATTGCCAGCTGTAAGGCATTTTTGCCAGCGCAGACGCTGGTGCCGAGCCCGTGGCTGGAAGCGCCTATGGAAAGGCCGATGGCAATGTTGTTTTTGATTTTTAAAGCCTCTAAAATTTTGTGGTTAAAGGTTGCGCCAAGCATGCCTGTAAAAATTACACAGGCGGCCGTAAGCGCCGGAATACCGCCGATAGCGGAAGAAATATCCATGGCAATAGGAGTAGTTACGGATTTGGGAATCATGGAAAGCAGCACCTGGCTGCTTGCGCCAAACATTTTGCCGCAAATGAAGATGCTGACAATGCCTGTAATCGTGGCAACAAGAATGCCGCTTATAATTACCGGCAGGTTTTCTTTTATAATGCGCCTGTTGTTGTACAGCGGCAGGGCCAGTGCTACGGTGGCAGGGCCGAGCAGAAAGTTGATAAAGCCTGCGCCTGTTTCGTAGTCCTCGTAAGTAATATACGGCTCCTGAAAATAAATAAAGGCAATTATCATCGGGCACGCCAACACAAACGGTGGAATAATGCTCAGTTCAAACTTATCTACAATAATTTCGCATATTACATAAACAACAATGGTAAGGGCAATGCCAAACAGCGGCGATTGGATGAAAGCTTCTGGTAAAAAAGTCATTTTCCGGCACCGCCTTTACTTTTAAGCATAAAGTTTAAAAACACAGCCGTTACAATCAGTATCATAAAACTGCTTATAATAACGGTAGCCACAATTGCGGTGCTTTCTGCAAGAATAACGTCCAGATACAGCAAAATGCTTACGCCTGCGGGTAAAAAGAGCATACCCATTTTTTCTATTAAAATATTGCAGACATCTTCAATGGTACGCACCCTTATAACGCCGCTGAGCAAAAGTACCAGCAGCAGAATCATTGCCAGCAGCGCAGGCGGAAATTTAATGCCGCATAAATTAAGCGCAACCGTGCTGACGCCCTGCAAAAAAAGCAGTACAGCAGTTCCTTTCAAAATTGATGATGGTGTCATAATTTTCTTTCCCCCTCTCAAAAAATAAAGTAATGTGTATATTTTGCTTCCGCAGCGTCAATTTGTCAAGTTAAAATAACGAAAAAATTTATCACAAAAACATACAAAAAATATTTGACTTTTTGACTTTTGTTGCTATAATATAAAACAGGAGCAGAAAAATGCTCCTGTTAATAAATGTGCTGTTAACGCACAGCAAGGTAAATTATTAAAAGTAAAATAATTGCCAAAAGCGTAACGGCACTCATGCCGATATATTTAAAACGGTACATGGATACTTCTTCGTTAAGAAGATTATAGCTGCGCTGAATGACAAGTATTTTGTTTTCAATGTTGTCCTTCCAAACCGAAGCACGCAGAAGGTCGAGATAACGCGTGTAAATGCGCGCGTAGAAAATATCTTCCGTAACCTGCAAAGCATTGTTGATATTGCTTGTTAATGTGCTTACATCAGCCATCAGTTCCATCAGCCTGCCGCGTATTTTGCGGTAGCTTGTCTGGCGGCTGCCGGTGCTGCCTTTTTCGGCGGCTTCCAGCTCGTCATAAGTGCGGTCAATGGCTTCGTTAAGCGCATTGTCATAGTAGCGCAGTTCCAGAAACTGGGCGTTGGCAAATTCCAGAAGGTCGGGCACATCTAAGCTGCCGCTGGGGTCATACACAACTGCGGAATCCCACGCAAGGTAGCATACGTCATCGGCGTAAGTAAACCTGTTGGCCAGTGTTTCGGCGCGTGTTTCCGGGCTTACGGGCGTGCGGTCTTTCAAAAGCAGCGGCACAATATCCCAGTTTTCGGGCACTTTGTCCTGAAAATAATAAACTACAAAATCTTCGTCAAAGTCGGAAACGCGCTCATTACTGCACGCCGGGCGAATGGTTTCCAAAACGGCGTCAAGGTAAGAACGGATTTCGTCTTCCGGCATGTTTTCACTGACGATGGACATATCCATGTATTCATCAAATGTTACATCATCTTCAAAATGAATACGCAGAATAAGGCTGATAACGCCTAAATCAAAAATGCGGGCTTTAACTTCGGTTAGGTAAGTACCATTGCCCAGCTTCATATCATGGGAACCAAGCTCAACAAGAACCGGCGGGTCCTTAAAAGTAATAGACTTGGTAGATATACGGTCCAGGCGGAGCCTGGAAGCGATTTTGTTGCGGCTGGTCCAAAGGGCCTGCACCAAATCAAGGTCAATTTCGTCGGCAACGTCAAAAAGACGGTATACAATCATGGATGTATTCATAAAATATCCTCCGTGAAAAAAGCATTTACTTGCATATTCGCCGCCGGAAGCGGTTTCCCTGCGTATTTCACATAAAAATTTATGTAAAATATTTTACTGTTTATACAGTTTGAAGGAGGTTAGCGCTATGAATGAACGCTACAGTGAAGAAGTAAAAAGCATATTGGAAGCTGCTCAGCAGCAGGCTGTTATAAATTATAACCAGGAACTGACCTGCGCCCATCTGTTAGTTGCGCTGGCCGGAAGTGAAGGGTTTTTCCCGTTCCTGCTTAAAAATGCCGGCGCTGATGCCAGCACCTTTACTGCTGAGGCCAAACGCCTTGTGCAGAAAATACCATCCGTAAAAGGGCAGGACAGAGGGCTTATGATGAGTACCGGCGCAGCCCGCGTGCTGGCTATTGCAGCGCAGAACGCAGGGCAGGGCGAAGTTAACATCTGCCATTTGGTTGGTGCCCTTGCCAGTGACGGCGACAGCGACGTTACCGCGCTTTTGAAAAAATACGGAATTACCAAAAACAAGGCCGAAGGGCTGTATATGGCTTACACCAACAGCGCTGAAGGCGACGAAAAGAAACAGACGCTTGAAAAATACGGGCAGGATTTAACCGCCAAAGCCAAAGAAGGCAAGCTTGACCCTGTTATCGGCAGAGATGAAGAAATCCGCCGCGTGGTTGAAATTCTTTCGCGCCGCAAAAAGAACAACCCTGTTTTGATTGGCGAGCCGGGCGTTGGCAAAACCGCTATTGTAGAAGGGCTTGCCCGCCGCATTGTGGCAGGCGACGTTCCGGAAAGCCTTAAAAACAAAACTCTGTACGCGCTTGATTTGGCAGCACTTGTTGCCGGTGCCAAATACCGCGGCGAGTTTGAAGAACGCCTTAAAAAAGTTTTGAAACTGGTATCCGAATCCGGCGGGCAGATTATTATGTTTATTGATGAGCTGCACACCGTTGTTGGTGCAGGTGCTGCCGAAGGCGCCATGGATGCAGGCAACATTTTAAAACCGATGCTTGCCCGCGGCGAGCTGCGCTGCATTGGTGCAACCACGCTGAACGAATACCGCAAATATATCGAAAAAGACAGCGCTCTGGAACGCCGCTTCCAGCCCGTTATGGTTAAAGAGCCGGATGTTGAAGACACCATCTCTATTCTGCGCGGCTTAAAAGAACGCTACGAAGTGCACCACGGCGTGCGTATTAAAGACGCCGCCCTTGTTGCAGCGGCTGTATTAAGCAACCGTTATATTAATGACCGCTTTTTGCCGGATAAGGCAATAGACCTTGTGGATGAAGCCGCAGCGCGCCTGCGTACCGAAATCGACAGCCTGCCTGCCGAGCTTGACGAAAGCAAACGCCGCATTTTGCAGCTGGAAATTGAAGCACAGGCTTTGAAAAAAGAAGACGACGAGCAGAGCAAAGACCGCCTTGCCAAAATCGAAGAAGAACTGGCAGAGCTTAAAAAATCCAACGATGAGCTTGTTAAACGCTGGGAAGCACAAAAAGCTGCCATCAGCCGTGTGCGCGAAGTTAAAAAGGAAATTGACGCCGTTAAACACGATATGGAAACGGCAGAACGCAGCTACGATTTGAATAAACTGGCAGAACTTAAATACGGCCGCCTGCCGGAACTGCAAAAAGAACTTGCGCGCCTTGCCAAAGGTGACGCCGAAGACAAAGACGGCGTACTTTTAAAAGAAGAAGTTGACGAAGAAGACATTGCCAAAGTTGTAAGCACCTGGACGGGTATCCCGGTTGCACGCTTAAACGGCGGCGAACGCGAAAAACTCATTCATCTGGAAGAACGCCTGCATCAGCGTGTAGTAGGTCAGGACGAAGCGGTTAAAGCCGTAAGCGAAGCTGTTATCCGTGCGCGCGCAGGCATTAAAGACCCCAACCGCCCGATTGGCTCGTTCATTTTCCTTGGGCCTACCGGCGTAGGCAAAACCGAACTTGCCAAAGCACTGGCAGAAATTTTGTTCGATGATGAACGCAACATGATTCGTATTGATATGAGCGAGTACATGGAGAAGCACACCGTTTCGCGCTTAATCGGTGCGCCTCCTGGCTATGTTGGCTATGATGAAGGCGGCCAGCTTACAGAAGCAGTGCGCCGCCGTCCGTACAGCGTAATTTTGCTGGACGAAATTGAAAAAGCCCATGCCGATGTATTTAATGTACTTTTGCAGGTGCTTGATGACGGCCGCCTGACTGACGGGCAGGGACGCATTGTCGATTTTAAAAACACGCTGATTATTATGACCAGCAACCTCGGTTCTGCCGAAATTATGCAGAAAAAAGGCGAAGTAACGCGCGAAGAAGTGCAGAGCATGCTGATGCGTTTCTTCCGCCCGGAATTTTTGAACCGTGTTGACGATATTGTAGTGTTTAAGGCTTTGCAGGAAGAACAGATTAAGGATATTGTTAAACTTATTCTTAAAGAGCTCAGCGACAGGCTGCAAAAACAGCTTGATATGACGCTTACCGCCAGCGACGAAGCAGTTGCATACCTTGCAGGCGCAGGCTTTGACCCTGCTTTTGGCGCACGCCCGCTGAAACGCCTTATTGTACATACCGTTGAAAACATCCTCGGCAAAAAGATTGTTGCCGGTGAAATTGGCAGCGGCACAAAAGTAAAAGTTGTGCTGAAAGACGGCAATATCGAAGTTGAGCAGGAATAAGCAACTATAAAAAAATAAATAACAGCAAAAAGTCCTGTTTTAGTGATGTATTCATTAAAACAGGACTTTTTTTATAAGGATATGATGTATAATATAAGTATAGAAGTTTGTAAACGGAAGGAGCGGAAGTGTATGGGTAAAAAAGTTTTAATTATCGGCGGTGTGGCGGCAGGAATGAAAACTGCTTCGCGCCTGCGCCGCAGGGATAAAGATGCGGAAATTACGGTTGTTGAACGCGGAGAACTTGTAAGTTATGGTGCGTGCGGTTTTCCTTATTATATTGGTGACGAAGTTAAAAATTTTAATGAATTTACGCATACGCCGCAGGGCATTGCGCGCGATGTGGATTACTTTAAAAAAGTTAAGGGCATTGATGTTTTAACCGGGCACGAGGCGCAGAAGATTAACCGCGCGGCGAAAACGGTTACTGTGCTGAACAGGAGAAACAGCGAAGTTACAGAAATGCCTTACGATGTGCTGGTGCTTGGCACTGGCGCTACGCCGGTGCGCCTGCCGGTGCCGGGGGCTGATTTGGAAGGCATCCATAACTTCTGGTTCCCGTGGGAAGTTTTAAAAGTTAAAGAAGAAATTGCCGCCCATAATGTTAAGGATGTTGTTATAGTAGGCGCGGGCTTTATCGGCATGGAACTGGCGGAGGAGTTTAACAAAATAGGCGTTAAGGTAAGCGTTGTGGAAATGCAGAACCGCATTCTGCCGCAAATGCTTGATTTGGAAATGGCAGAGCTTGCCGCAAAACCTGTTGCCGCTGCCGGTATAAATTTATATCTTGAAGAAAAAACAGTTGCTTTTGAAGGCGAGGGGCGTGTTGCCGCCGTTAAAACGGACAAGCGCACAATTCCGGCGCAGATGGTAATTGTAGCCGTTGGCGTGCGCCCGAATGTTGAACTGGCGCGCGAAGCTGGGCTTGCCATTGGCCCGAGCGGTGCGATTGCCGTTAACGAATATATGCAGACGAGCGACCCCTGCATTTATGCGGGCGGCGACTGTGCGGAAAATACTCACCGCGTAAGCGGGGCTAAAATTTTTGCGCCTATGGGCAGCACTGCCAACAAACACGGGCGCATTATTGCCGATAATATTTGCGGTGATATGGTAAAATACCCCGGCGTTTTGGGCACGGGGCTGTGCCGTATGCCGGGAGTGGAAGCAGGCAGCACAGGCCTTAACGAAAAAACTGCCGCAGCGGCAGGAATTGATTTTGAATCCGTAATCGTTCCCGGCAATGACAGGCTTGCTTATATGCCGGGAGCAGGGCGTTTGGTGCTTAAGTTGTTTGCCGACAGGAAAACTCATAAGGTTATCGGCGTGCAGGCAGTAGGGCAAAGCGTTGATAAGCGCATCGACACGCTTGTTGCCGCTATCAGCATGGGCGCAGCGCTGGAAGATTTGAGTGAGTTTGACATTGGCTATGCGCCGCCGTTTAACGGCCCGATTGACAACATTGCTACGGCTGCCAACGTGCTGCTGAATAAAATTGAAGGCAGGCTGCGCAGCATTAACCCGAAGGAATTTAAAGAACTGCGCAAAAGCGAAGCCTATACTTTGGTTGATGTGCGTACGCCCGGCGAATTTAAAAACTGCCATATAGCAGGCTGCTGCAATATTGTAAACCTGCCTTTGGATGAAGTGCGCAGCGAATGCTGCAAGGTTTTGCCCGATAAGGAAGCAAGGCTTGTATGCAGCTGCCAGATTGACCTGCGCGGCTATGAAGCCGAAACCATGCTGCGCGCCCAGGGCTATAAAAACGTACAGAGCCTTGAAGGAAGCATGAGCGCCTGGCCCTACGAAACCGAAAAAAGCAAATAACAGCAAAAATGTGTAAATTTATTGACACAAAGGGCACAGATTGGTAAAATAAATTAATAATATTCTTTACGTAACGATGCCCGGAGAAATTGTAGTTGGTTGAACAGCACAATGAAACTTTTATGCCGGGCTTTATTTTTTATTGAAAGGCAGTGGGATAATGAAAGTTGCAATTATTATGGGCAGCAATTCTGACTGGCCGGTGCTTGAACCGGCAGAAAAAACTTTAAAAAGTTTTGGCGTTGAAGTGGAAGTTGTAGTTGCTTCTGCACACCGCACTCCCGAAATGGTTCATGAGTTTGCGGCAGGCGCACGTGAACGCGGCGTTGAGGTAATTATTGCCGCAGCAGGCGCTGCAGCGCATCTTGGCGGTGTTATTGCAGCATTTACAACACTGCCGGTAATTGGCATACCCATTAATGCCACTCCCTTAAACGGTATGGATTCGTTACTGAGCTTTGTACAGATGCCTTCCGGTATTCCGGTTGCAACCATGGCAATTAACGGTGCCAAAAATGCAGCACTGTTTGCCGTACAGATTCTGGCAACCAAATATCCGGAACTTGTTGAAAAGCTGGCCGAAGACCGTGAAAAGATGAAAGCAGAAGTAAAGGCCAAAGGTGAAAAACTGGCTGCACTGCGTGCATCCGAACAGTAATTGCGGCAGCAGAAAAGGAGCAGAGAATGTCTGGCATTGATTTTCAGGATGATAAAATGCATGAGGAGTGCGGCGTATTCGGCATTTATTCCCATAATGACGATGTGGCGCTGAATACTTACTGGGGCTTGTATGCTTTGCAGCACCGCGGACAGGAAAGCTGCGGCATTGTAGCTACCGACGGCACTCATATGGAAGGCAAAAAAGGCATGGGCCTTGTGGCCGATGTTTTTAAAGGCGGCGTTGACGGGCTGGAAGGGCATATTGCCATCGGGCATGTGCGTTATTCTACCACCGGTTCCAGCATGGAATACAACATTCAGCCGCTGCGTGTTTATTTTGACGGCGGAAACCTTGCGCTGGCGCACAACGGCAACCTTACCAACGCGGCGGAACTGCGCAAACGCCTGGCTTTGGAAGGCACGGTTTTCCAGACAACGGTTGATACGGAAGTTGTTGTAAGCCTTATTGCACGCAGCCGCAAAAAAACTATTGAAGAACGTGTTGCCGAAGCAGCAAACACCATTAAAGGAGCTTTCGGCATTTTGGTTATGACCGACAACAAACTTATTGCCGTGCGTGACCAGTACGGCTTCCGCCCGCTGGCGATTGGCAAAATGGATGGCGGCTGGGTTGTGGCTTCCGAATCCTGTGCGTTTGACCTTGTAGGCGCCGAATTTGTACGCGACGTTGAACCGGGCGAAATGCTGGTATTTGAAAATGACCACGATGAGCCGAAAAGCAGCCGCTGGGCAGAAAACATGCCCGCCAAACGTGCGCACTGCGTATTTGAATATGTTTATTTTGCGCGTACCGACAGCGTTATCGACAAACAGTCTGTTTACCAGGCGCGCATCAATATGGGCAGGGAACTTGCCAAAGAAACAAAAGATATCAAGGCTGATATTGTAATTTCCGTTCCGGACTCCGGCACGGCAGCAGCAGTAGGGTACAGCCTGGAATCCGGCGTGCCGTTTATGGAAGGTTTAACCAAAAACCGCTATGTAGGCAGGACGTTTATTCAGCCTACCCAAAAACAGCGCCTTAACGCCGTAAGGCTTAAGCTTAACCCGGTAGAAAGCGTTATTAAGGGCAAATCCGTTGTTGTTGTTGATGACAGCATTGTGCGCGGCACAACCAGCGGCAAAATAGTAAAATTGTTAAAAGATGCCGGTGCGCGTGAGGTACATATGTGCATCAGCTCCCCGCCGGTAACCGATCCGTGCTATTACGGCATTGATACCAGTGTGCGCAAGGAACTGATTGCTTCTACCCATACGGAAGAAGAAATCCGCCAGTATATCGGCGCAGATTCGCTGCATTACATTTCTCTGGAAGGCCTGAAGCGTTCTTTAGACTGCATGGACCCCGAAGGAATGTGCTATGCCTGCTTTAATGCCCAATACCCGGATAATGCGGAAGAAACTCTGAGGCAGGGTTCTAAATATATTTTTGAAAACGAAGGCTGATACAGGAGGACGATGATGAGCGAAGAAACCAAGATTGAAACTGGTGAGGACTTTGCAGCAATGCTGGAGGAGTCCTTCAAGACTTTAAATAATGGAGAAAAGGTAACCGGCACCGTTGTAGGTATTTCCAATAACGACGTACAGGTAGATCTGGGCGTTAAGCACACTGCGTATATCCCGCTGGGTGAGCTGTCTGACGACCCGAACTATGACGTAGCTGCCAACATCCACGTTGGCGACGAGATCGAGGCTGTTGTTGTTCGCGTAAACGACGGCGAGGGCACCATCACTCTGTCCAAGAAGCGCGTTGATCAGCTGAAGGGC
>ERZ825525.1251-NODE-1251-length-23723-cov-5.919174_pt1 | contig 23723 bp, 21 predicted proteins | sample MGYA00519930_ERZ825525 | MGnify/ENA primary metagenome ERZ825525 (study PRJEB31778, sample SAMEA3449203) | human gut metagenome | biome: human gut; feature: human-associated habitat; material: faeces | place: United Kingdom | collected 2010/2012 ... | reverse complement strand
ACATAGTAATCTACGCCGCCGGAAACGAAGCCTATTTGCTTTTTTATCTCCAGCTCGTTCTTTTCAAGTTCCATGCCGAAAAAGCGTATCTCTCCGCGGCTTGGATGCACCAAATTGAGTATTGATTTGAGCGTGGTGGTTTTTCCTGCGCCGTTGCGGCCGATAAAGCCCATTATAGCACCCTGCTCAACCGAAAAGGAAACATCCTTTAGGCTGAAGGGAGGGTATTCCTTGCATAATCCTTTTACGCTAAGCGCCTCCATTCAGGCAGCCTCCTTCTTGAGTAACATAGTTTGCGCAACAATCGTTGCCTATATTGTATACACATTGACAGCAGCTTGTCAAGGCCATGCGATTTGACATGGATTTTACATAACATTTCTTTTTGATTTTACATGGATTGAGTATCCTATAACCATAAAGAAAATGATTTGAAGGAACCGAAAGGAGATAAGAATTATGAAGAAGATTATGATGATCGTACTTGCCGCGATAACAGCGGCGGCCATGCTTGCGGGCTGCGCATCCGATAACGGCAGCGCGGGCGGCAGCGTTTCATCGGATGGCTCAACGTCCATGGAAAAGGTGATAGGCGCGCTTGGCGAATCGTTCATGGCGAACAACCAGGGCACAACGTTCACTTACAATCCCACCGGCTCAGGCTCCGGCATAAAGGCCGTGCTTGAAGGCCGCTGCGACATCGGCCTTTCCAGCAGGAGCCTGAAGGACGACGAGAAGGCCGAAGGGCTGAAGGAGACCGTGCTTGCATATGACGGCATTGCCATAATAGTAAACCCGGAAAACCCTGTAAACAATCTTGACCTTGAAACCATTGCCAAGCTTTATACCGGCGAAATCACCAACTGGAAGGACGTTGGCGGTAATGATGCCGAAGTGGTGCTCATAGGCCGCGAGGCGGGCAGCGGCACAAGGGACGGCTTTGAATCCATCACCGGCACTGCCGACAAGTGCCGGTATCGCCAGGAGCTGACCTCCACCGGCGACGTTATAACCACCGTATCCCAGAACCCCAACGCCATCGGCTACGCTTCCCTTGCCTCTCTGAAGGACAGCGTTAAGGCCCTGACCGTTGGCGGAGTGGCTCCTACCGAGGAAACCGTTAAGGATGGCAGCTACGTTGTACAGCGCCCGTTCGTGCTGGTAACTAAGGACGGTGCGGCCCTCAGCGAAACCGCGCAGAAGTTCTTCGACTACGCCACCAGCGCCGATGCGGCGGGCATAATCGCCAAGGCCGGTGCGGTTGCCGCGAACTGAGCGTGAACAATACAAACCTTAATGATCGGGCGACCGAAGGGCCGCCCGACAGCCACGTTAATAAGAAAGGAGCAGGCATGAAGCAGAATAAGAAGCATACAGCAAAGCCGATAGAAGCCATTGTGCACGGAATATTCCTTGTGGCGGGACTTATAACCGTGGGCTGCGTGCTGCTGATAACGGTTTATCTTATAATATCCGGCCTGCCCGCAATAAAAGAAATAGGCCTTATACCGTTCCTGTTCGGCAAGGTGTGGGCATCCACGGCAAAGACCACCGAGCCTTCCTTCGGCATACTGCCGTTTATACTGACCAGCGTATACGGCACATGCGGCGCAATAGTGCTGGGCGTGCCGGTAGGCTTTATGGCAAGCGTGTATATTGCCAAGCTTGCGCCGAAGAAGCTGAAAGCCGTAATGCAGTCGGCAGTGAGCCTGCTTGCGGGCATACCAAGCGTTGTATACGGCCTTGTGGGCATGCTGGTGCTTGTGCCGGGGATAAGGAAGCTGTTTAACGTGCCGGACGGCGCAAGCCTGCTGGCGGCGATAATAGTGCTGGCAATAATGATACTGCCTTCAATAATAAAGGTGTCTGTAACTGCACTTGAGGCCGTGCCGAAGGAATACGAGGATGCATCGCTCGCTCTTGGTGCAACCGAGGTGGAAACATATTTCAAGGTATCCGTCCCCGCGGCGCGCAGCGGCATTGCTGCGGCGGTGGTGCTGGGCGTTGGCCGCGCGATAGGCGAGGCAATGGCGGTTATGATGGTTTCGGGCAACGTGGCGAATATGCCCGGGCTTTTTGAAAGCGTAAGATTTCTTACCACAGCCGTTGCAAGCGAAATGTCCTATTCCGGCGGACTTCAGCGGCAGGCGCTGTTCTCCATAGCGTTGGTGCTGTTCGTGTTCATAATGCTTATAAACGCGGCGCTCAATTTCTTCCTGAAGCGGGACAAGGAGGCGTAAATATATGAATAAAAAGCTTTCGTTTGGCCGCAGGGCATATATATACGGCATGAAGGCGCTGATGTATGCGTCCATAGCCGCCATAGGCGCGCTGGTACTGTTTTTGATAGGGTATGTGCTTTACCGGGGCATACCGAACATAACATGGAAGTTTTTGACCACGGCGCCAAGCATACTGAACGACACGATAGGCATTTGGCCCGATATACTCAACAGCATTTACGTTGTGATAGCAACCATAATAATCGTGCTTCCGCTTGGCGTATGCGCGGCAGTATATCTTAGCGAATATGCATCGAACAAAAAGCTTGTACGCGTTATAGAATACGCTGCGGAAACGCTTTCCGGCATACCGAGCATTATATACGGCCTTGTGGGCATGCTGTTCTTCTGTGAATTTTTGAAGATGCAAACCTCGCTTATGGCGGGCGCGCTCACGCTTGTTATAATGAACCTGCCTACGGTAATGCGCACAACGCAGGAAAGCCTTAAAACCGTGCCGCAGAGCTACCGCGAAGGCGCGTTCGGCCTTGGCGCGGGCAAATGGAGGGTAATACGCACGGTGGTGCTGCCGGGCTGCGTAGACGGCGTTATAACCGGCTGTATACTGTCTGTCGGCCGAATACTCGGCGAATCGGCCGCGCTGCTTTTCACGGCCGGCATAGCGCACGCGGTGAACGGCTTCTTCATGGGGCTTAAAAGCTCCGGCGCAACGCTTACGGTTGCGCTGTATATATACGCAAAGGAACGCGGCGAATTCGGCGTTGCGTTTGCGATAGCGGCAATACTTATGCTGCTGACGCTTATAATAAATCTGAGCGCGGAAGCGGCTGCAAGAAGCTTTAAGAACAAAAGGCGGATATAGATACTATGCGCATGGAAGGGAGAGAGAATATGGAAGCCAATGAAAAGAGCATTTTGAGCGTGAAAGAGCTTTGCCTGTGGTACGGCAACCATCAGGCGCTGAAAAATATAAACATAGATATACCTAAAAACAGCATAACGGCGCTGATAGGCCCGTCCGGCTGCGGCAAGTCCACGTTCCTTAAAACACTTGATCGCATGAACGATCTGATACCGGACGTTAAGATAACGGGCAGCGTTGAATACAAAGGGGAGGATATATTCGCGCCGGGCGTGGACGTGAGCGAGCTGAGACGGCAGATAGGCATGGTGTTCCAGAAGCCGAATCCGTTCCCCATGAGCATATATGACAACATTGCCTATGGCCCGCGTACCCACGGTATAAGGAACAGGGCCAAGCTGGACGACATTGTTGAAAAGTCCCTGCGCGGCGCGGCAATATGGGACGAGGTAAAGGACAGGTTGAGAAAGAATGCGCTTGGCCTTTCCGGCGGGCAGCAGCAGCGCCTTTGCATAGCGCGTGCGCTGGCGGTGGAGCCGGATGTGCTGCTGATGGACGAGCCCACGAGCGCGCTGGACCCCATATCAACATCAAAAATAGAAGAACTGGCCATGCAGCTGAAGGAGCAATACACAATAGTCATTGTTACACACAACATGCAGCAGGCGGTAAGGATATCGGACAACACGGCGTTTTTCCTGCTGGGCGAGCTTGTTGAATACGGCAAGACGGAGGAGATGTTCTCCCAGCCCACGGATAAGCGCACAGAGGATTACATTACAGGGAGGTTCGGATAATGAGAAGCCGGTTTGACAATCAGCTTGCGGAGCTGAACAGGGAACTGATAGAGATGGGCGCAATGTGCGAGGAATCCATAGGCATGGCGCTGAAGGCGCTTATGGAAGGCGACAAGGCGCTTGCGAAAAAGGTTGCCGGGCTTGACGTGGCGATAGACCAGAAGGAGCGCAGCATAGAATCCATGTGCCTGAAGCTTTTGCTTCAGCAGCAGCCCGTTGCGCGCGATTTAAGGCAGATATCCGCCGCGCTGAAGATGATAACCGATATGGAGCGCATAGGCGACCAGGCGGAGGATATTGCGGAGATAATAACCTATCTCAGCGACAGGAGCGCCGCCAACGAGCAGCTTATGCGCGAAATGGCGAACGCGGCAATAAAAATGGTCACGGATAGTGTGGACGCATATGTAAAACATGATACAATAATGGCGGAGAAGGTCATTGCCGCGGACGATGTTGTTGACGCATATTTCGACAGGGTGAAGCATCAGCTCATCGAAAGAATAGCGGCCGACCCGACGGACGGCGAATATGCGCTGGATTTATTGATGATAGCCAAGTATTTTGAGCGCATTGCCGACCATGCGGTGAACATTGCCGAATGGGTAATATTCTCCGTAACGGGAGTGCATAAGGAGGACTAAACAGCATGATATGGTGCGTGGAGGACGACGCAAGCATTCGGGACATAGAGGTATATGCGCTGAGCTCAGCGGGCTTTGCGGCAAGGGGCTTTGAGGACGGCAGCAGCTTTTATGCCGCCATAACGGGCGAAAAGGATAAGCCGCAGCTTATAGTGCTGGACGTTATGCTGCCTGGCATTGACGGAATAGAGCTGCTAAAGCGCATACGGGTCAACGCCGCGCTGAAGCAGATACCCATAGTCATGGCCACGGCCAAGGGCAGCGAATACGACAAGATACAAGGGCTTGACCTTGGCGCGGATTATTATCTGACCAAGCCCTTCGGCGTGATGGAGCTTATATCCTGCGTGAAGGCCGTGCTCAGGCGATGCGGCGCGGAGGATGAAAAAAGCACGCTCAACGCCTGCGGCATAAGCATGAACACACTTGAGCATACCGTGAGCGCAGACGGGGAGCGAATAACGCTGACATACAAGGAATATGAGCTGCTGAAGCTGTTCCTTTCCCATATGGGCACGGCGTTCACAAGGGAGCAGCTTATGGAACGGGTTTGGGGAACGGACTACATGGGCGAAACGCGCACCATAGATATGCATATACGCACGCTGCGCCAAAAGCTTGGCAAATGCGGCGAAAGCATCAAAACCGTAAGAAACGTTGGCTACCGGATGGAGGAAGGGCAATGACGAAAAGAATATTCAGGGCTATAATGCTTGTTGCGGGCATAATACTGCTTGCAAGCCTGCTGATAATAATGGACTGCTTATACGAATACTTTGCAAGCCTGCAGGAAAGCGAGCTGAAGGATCAGCTGAGCCTTGCGGCGGCGGGCGTTGAGCAGGGCGGGGAGGATTACCTTGCCCGCGTGAAGAGCGAAAGATACAGGCTGACATGGATAGCGCCCGACGGCACGGTGAAATACGACAGCGGCAGCGACAAAAGCACGCTGGACAACCACGCCGCGCGCGAGGAGGTGCGGCAGGCCATGGCGGACGGTGAGGGCCAAAGCACGCGCTATTCGGCAACGCTTATGCAAAAGACTATGTATTACGCAAAGCGGATTGACGACGGCAGCGTAATAAGAATATCCGTAAGCCGGGCTACCATTGCAACGCTGGCACTGGGTATGCTGAGGCCCGTTGTTATAATAGTGCTGGCGGCGCTTGTACTGGCGATAGTTATGGCGAACAGGCTGGCGCAAAGGATAGTCGCGCCGCTGAACGCGCTGGACCTTGACCATCCGCTGGACAACGACGCATACGAGGAGATAGCTCCGCTGCTGAGCCGCATAAACCGCCAGCATACGCAGATAGACGCGCAGATGCGCGCGCTGGACAAGAAGAAGGACGAGTTCAACGCCATAACCCGCAGCATGAACGAAGGGCTTGTGCTGCTGGATGAAAAGGGGAGCATAATAAGCATGAACCCTGCGGCAAGGCAGCTATTCAACGCGGAAGAAAACTGCGCGGGCCACGATTTTATTACGGTGGACAGGAACCCCAAGCTGAGCGAGGCCATACACGCCGCATACGATGGCGGCCGCGGCGAGACGAGCATGAGCCGCGGCGGCAAGGTATATCAGCTTGACGTGAGCCGCATAGAATCCGACGGAAAGACAATAGGCGCGGTAATACTCAGCTTTGACATAACCGAAAAGCAGAATGCGGACGCAATGCGCCGCGAGTTCACGGCAAACGTTTCGCACGAGCTGAAAACGCCGCTACAGGGCATTATAGGCAGCGCGGAGCTGATAGAAAACGGCATGGTGAAGGCGGAGGACATGCCCCGCTTTGTGGGCCACATTCGGCAGGAGGCGCAGCGGCTGGTTACGCTGATAGGCGACATAATAAGGCTTTCGCGGCTGGACGAAGGCTGCGATATGCCTACGGAGCGCGTTGACATGAAGGCGGTTGCGGCGGAGGCTGCAAACGATCTGCGCACGGAGGCGGACGAAAGGCACATAGGCGTTGAGGTGCGGGGTGAAAGCGTCTGCATAACCGGCGTAAGACGGCTATTATATGAAATTATTTACAACCTGTGCGACAATGCCGTTAAATACAACCGCGCGGGCGGCAGCGTAAGCATAACCGTGGGCGAAAAGGACGGCCTTGCAACCGTTACCGTTGCGGATACGGGCATCGGCATACCCGAAGAGCATCAGGCCCGCGTGTTTGAACGGTTCTACCGCGCGGATAAGTCCCACTCCAAGGAGAGCGGCGGCACGGGGCTTGGCCTATCCATAGTCAAGCACGCGGTAATGTATCACCACGGCAGCATAAGGCTTGAATCCGTCCCGAACGTGGGCACGACAGTAACCGTTTCGCTGCCCGCGTAAAGCGGGTTTTTATATGCAAAGAGTCTCCCGTGCGCGGGCGACTCTTTTTTAACAAAAAATTCACCGTTTTTCGTTTCCTCTCTTGCTTTTTCTTTCGTTAAGGGATACAATATATTCCGTGTAATACTAAAATTATGCGGTATGGACCGACATTTTTTAGGAGGAAGGAAACATATGAGAAATCAAGTGTTCAAGAAGCTGTTTTCCGTGCTGCTTGCGCTGATAATGGTGGCAGGTCTGCTGCCCGCGTCAGTGCTGGCGGAGGGGGAAGGCAATGCGGATTCTACGCCCGCGCCTACGGAAGCAGTGCAACCGACGGAATCGGCTGAACCCACCACGCCGACCGAGACGGAGACTCCCGAAGTCACCGAAATTCCCGAGCCTACGCCCGAGAACCCCGCGGCCACGGTAGAGCCCACGCAGGGCGAGCCCACTGCCGAGCCCACGGATGAGGGGATTATGCCGGCGAACGTGATGCCCGTGCAGGCGAATGTTGAACTTCAATATCGTATAGTACATTTGGACTGCGGTCGCAAGTATTTCAGCAAAGACTGGATTATCGCGCTGATGTATGAAGCGAAGGCAGCCGGATATAATCAGGTTCAGCTTGCGTTCGGAAATAAAGGTCTGCGCTTCCTACTTAATGATATGTCTGTGACTGTTGATGGCACGGCATATGACGCTAAAAGTGCAATTCAGGAAGGCAACAAGGCATATTACAATGCGGGCGAAAAGAATGAGCTGACCGAAGCCGAAATGGACGAGATTTTCGCGGCTGCTGATAAAATCGGCATTGAAATCGTTCCTCTTTTCAATACGCCTTTCCATATGGAAGCCGTTATTACGGCAATGGGCCGGCTTGGTATTACAAAAGCATATTACGGCAGCAATGCAGCTTGCTTGAACCTTAGCAACGATTATGCTACTGCATTCGTAAAGGCGCTTATGCAGAAGTATATTACCTATTTCCGAGGTAAAGGCTGCAAATACTTCAACTTCGGCGCAGATGAATATGTCGGCGGATGGAATGATACTTTCTACAACTATGCCAACGATGTTGCAAAGATGATTTCCGAAGCTGGTATGACTGCACGGGCATTTAACGATAGTTTTAGATATAATAGTAACACTTATATATTATATATCTAATGAATATCTGAAAGATGTTTGTTACTGGTATACTGGGTACAGTGGAAACCTGTATTCCGGCGCAAAGACCATAGCAGATAGCGGCTACAATCTAATTAACACTAATAAAGATTATTACTATGTGTTGGATTCCAGCAAGAGTAGCGAGTATAAACTCTCTTCCGGAAACTATAATAACGGAAATAACTCCTGGGAAAACTACGCTGGAGGATTTAGCAATACCACATATAATAATTGGAATACCGCAGTAGGCAATGGTAATTATACAGCTACACCTGCGGGTTCTATGTTCTGTATTTGGTGTGATGAGCCTGGGCAGGGAACTGAAACCGAAGTTGCGCAGCAGATTCGCATGATACTGCGCGTTATTGGCGCGCGCATGAAGAATAGCGACATCTATTCCGCTTCTGATGTGCTTGTTGAGGGCGGGTTTAAGGCTGATGGAACAATAAATGTTCCCACCAACAACAAAACCGTAGTCAACGATAACGACACCGTTCGCGTAACCGGCCCCAACCTTGCGAAGTTGACTGCGCCCGAGCATACGGGTGTAATAGCCGGTATTAAGGCTGTTGACGGCAGAATAAAGGCCTATGATGTGACCCCTTCGACCGCGGATTCTAATTATACCGAAAAGGCCGAGGTTTGCATAAAGATACCCGCAGAATGGGATATCAGCAAGGTTATCGCGTTCATCGTGGAAAGCGATGGCGCTGTTAAGGATATCAACGGCACGGCGACCGATGATGGCTGGTATGTGTTTACCGCGCCGCACTTCTCCGTAATGGGCATATATGAGAAGGCCGCAACAACAGAGGTTGGCGGAACGATAGAAATCACGAAGGGGAGCACCGGAGTTATAACTGTCCCGGGCGATGTGACCAATAGTGTTGGCGAGATTGCGGATAAAACTGTTGCAGAGAAGGTAGAAGTTAAACCAGTTCAGCAGACCGGGGAAACGATAAGCTATAGTGCAACGGCGTCCACTGATGCTGGAGTTAATGGTAATTATGTTGTTTCAAATCTAATTGACGGGGAATTGAACACAAAATATTACTCTGGCGGCTCACAAAAGGTTGGACAGCATGTGCAGATAGATATTGGCGCAGCTATTCAGTTTGATACGGTGCTTGTATCTACTCCGAGTGATATGAGTAATCAGCCGAACGACTATTGTACTAATGCGAACGTAATGGTGTCAGTCGATGGCGAAAATTGGACAACGCTCGGACAGTATACTGGTAGCAGCAACAACAAAACGCAGACGTATACCAATACGCTTGAAAAAGTACGGTATATTCGTGTTCAGATTACCACAGCTAAGAATAACTGGTGGCAGCTTGCCGAAATACAGTGGGGCAGCTATAAGGACGGCACGTTTAACCGCATGGCAGCAAGCGGCAGCGTGACAACCGAAGGTAAGACCGAAACACAAGTAACCATTAAGGGCCTTAAGGAAGGCACAACTACGGTGACAATTGACGGAGTGGTGTATACCATAGAGGTTAAGGCCGCTGAGCTTGAGAATGTGGTACTGCCCATCAACCTGTGGATAACTAACACGGGCGTTGTGCCGGACGGATGGGGAAATGGTAACCCTGAGGAGTTTACGTATAGCGATACTGCGGGCAACAGGCGCAGTATATATACTCTTAAAGCATCGTACTCCAAGGTGAACAGCCCTAACGGAATAAGCTTGAGCAGCATATTACCTAAAGTAACCGGTACAGCAAAAAGCTGGGACGGCAATACATACAATGTAACTTACTGGAAGAGCGCATACCATACGGCAGAAAACAGGCAGTCTACCGATGGCTGGACGAATTATTCCCACAAAGGAACCAAATTTGAATATATCAGGTTCTATGAGGGCAGTTGGGCTTATTCCGTAGATGGCATTACATGGGTAAATATTGAAAATGTCGGCGCAGGAGCAACCGACACAGATAAGAATCAAGTATGTATATGGTATCGCCAGGTGACCACGGTTACAAGCGAGGTTACTACGGAAATAGTTGACTGGGGCCCGATAAAATATGGTGCGAATCAATGTCTGCTTGATTTCGCGGTAAAATACGACGGTACTTCAAATAGAATACCGAATAGTTTCCCCGTAACGGATAAGACAATTGGGTTCGACATTGCGCCTACTGGCAATGAAACTTACTACGGTACTGATAACGGGGTTTCTTATCGTACTGTTTACGGTATTGCCGGTGTAGAAACCGCGGCATATGAGGTTTACATGATAACCCTCACTCCGAGCGCGAATGAACCTTCATCGTCAATCAGCGATTATAATAAATATGAATATAAAGGCACGGAAAAAATAGCGTGGGCCAAGACTGAGGCCGATGCCAACAGCACCGAGCTGTACAAAATGCCCAATGTGGAATACGGTGGCGAGCCGTTCCTCAAATCCGTTAAGATATATCAGAAGCAAGGCTTGCTGGTAACGTATTATCTGCGCGCCAAGCAAACCCTTGATAGCTTGACGGTGCATTACGCAATACAAGGCAGCGAAACGGCGTTCTATGAATACAACATAGCCGTTAACCGAGGCACAACCTTTAATTCCGAAATAGCTCTTGATCCCAACCAGGATCCTAATGTTGGCGGGCCGCTGCTTTACGGAAAGGTGACAAACAGCAACAACGAAACGATAACCGTATCCTCGGAACTTGCCACGCTGCAGGGTCTTGAACCGCAGTATCGCTATTCCAAGTACGAAATTGTTGACTTTAGAAAAGATGATAAGAATGTATGGATATACTATACGTTCACACGCGAGCACACGTATGTTATCGATTTCGGCCTGCCGCTGAAGATTAAGTTTAGCGACTTTGGCGTAACGGATGATGCAGCCATAGATACAGTGTCTCTTTGGAAAGAACAGATAGTACACGAAAACAAAGGACTGTATGGCACGGCCAAGGTTATTACGGGAAGCACGGAGGGTAAGTACGTCCTGTACACACTGGATAAGCCGCTTGACAAGAACATAACCATACCGCTGTATGTAAAGTTTAGTCAAAAAGGGGATAATGACAAACCGCAGCTGTTCACCGCTAACATCATCCCCGCCACGAGCGTCTACTACGAGGACAGCTTTGCGAAGTTTACCAACGGCAGCTATAACGGCGGCGCGATAGCATGGGAGGATGCTGGCACTAAGCCGCAGGAGACCCCCACGCAAGCCCTCGAAGCGCTTGGCAATAAGACGAACGTCTACGGCTACGACCCTGCGTATCAGAATAGCACCATGTTCTCCATGGGCAGCGCGCAGAAGGTGACCGTGACCAGCACCATGGCAACGACTGGCGTAGTCTGGCCGACGGCGCAGTTTACCTTCAAGGGCACCGGGTTTGATATCATCAGCTTGACGGATAATACGTCGGGTGCGATATTTGTGGATGTGGTCAATGCTAAGACTGGCGTAAAGGCAAAGAGTCTGTTCGTAAATAACTATTACGGTTATAAATATAACGAGGCAACCCAGACGTGGGAGACCGTGCAAACAGGAAACAATGCATTGTACCAGATACCGGTAATAGCGGTACGCGATCTTGGATACGATGAGTACAATGTCGTTATAAGTGTTGCGTACAATACGTTCTTTGACAAGACTACAAAGCAAGAGTACAGCTTCTGGCTTGACGCCGTGCGCGTGTACGACCCGATGGGCGAGAGCGTGAATACGGGAGAAACTTATAAACCGGACGGTGAAGCCTATCCGCAGTACATCAAGCTGCGCAGTGAGTTGAAGAAGCTTAACGGCGATGGAACTGCATCTTCTGGTGCACTGTTCATCGATGGTAAGGAGAACGCTAATATAAGCGAATATGCCAACTATGGCCCGAACAACGAGGTGTATCTTGCCAAAGGTCAGGCGATAACGTTTAAGCTTGTGGGCGAAAATTTGAGCAAGATTGCTACCGTGCAGATTGGCGCGAAGTCGCCTAACAGCAGTGCAGAAAAGACTGCAACGATGAAGGTTGGGGCTGATGTCAAGCAAGAGATATTAGGAACCGCGACAGAAATGTATTATGATATTTCGGCGGTAAAGGACGGAAGGATTGTAACCATAACCAATACCGGAGAGGCAATACTCTCGCTGACCAACCTGAAGATAACCTACACAGAGGGAAATCAGACAGTTTCGTTGGGTGAGGTGAGTGCAGAGCAGCAGACCCAAGCCGTGCAGATGGTTCGTGCGCTGTTTGCGCCCGCGCCGGTAGAGCCGGAGCCCGAGCCGGAGCCTGAAAAGACATTTGAGCCGGAGCGGTTCGAGGCAAGCTGGAGCAGGAATGTTATGCAGGGCAGGAAGGCCACGCTTACCGTTAAGACCTCCGAGGACGTGGAAGCCATTACCGTGGACGGCCAGACCATAAGGAGCTACCGCACCCGTACCGAGCGCGTGGGCTTCGGCCGCCGCGCGAAGCGCATAACGTACAGGGAGTTCACTTACAGCATGGTGGCTCAGGAATCCGCTGACTTCAGCGTGACCGCCATCAATGCGGAAGGCACCGAGAGCGAAGCCATAACCGCGCGGCTTACCGTTAAAACCCGTCCCAACAGCTTGCGCGATATGTGGGATTGGTTCAAGGGTTGGTTTTAATGAAAGGGGTGAAAAACATGAAAAAACAATATGTTAAGCCCGAATTATACTTCGAGAACTTTGAGTTGAGTACGAGCATAGCGGCATGTACCTATCCCACGCATACACCTTCGGGTGGAACATGTAGCGTTGATGCTGGTAATGGACTTAAAGCATTTACTTCGGATATGGGGGAATGTAATTATCATCCACAAGATGGTGAATCAGGTTGCTATCATCAGCCAACAGAAGCAACTAAGCTCTTCAATTCCTAATCAACCAGACACGAGTACAAGTGCCCTGCCCGCATAGGGCGGGGCGCTTTTTGACGGAAAGGAGTATGCCATGAAAAAAACTGCAATTATACTGCTTGCGCTTGCGCTGGCGGCGCTTATGCTTGCGGGCTGCACGGGCGGCGGGGACGACCTGAGCGACGCGGTGGAGATACCGCCCGAAACCACGCCCGCGGCAGACGGCAGCGGCGGCGATATGCAAAACGATAACGCTGCGCAAAACGGCGGCAGCAGCGGCAATACCGCCGAATACGGGCTGGAAATAAAGGGCATAAGCAAATACGCGGGGCTGTTTGTTGAGGACGGCACGGACGAAACCGTGTCCGACGTATGCGCCGTAACGGTGCGCAACAATGCGGAAAAAACGGTGCAGTATGCGCATTTGACCGTTACCATAGGCGAAACGGCATATGAGTTTGACGTAACCACCCTGCCGCCCGATGCGGAGGTTCAGCTCCTTGAGCTTACCCGCCGGCCCATGCCCGAAAGCACGGATGGCTACACGGCCTTGGTAACTATGTATGCCGCGTTCGATGCCGAACCGGGCATGAATGCTGACGCGCTGGAGATAACCACGCAGGATACGGCAATCACCGTAAAGAACATTTCCGGTAAGGACATGGGGCAGGTTTATGTATACTATAAGGTGGCGTATGGTGAGCTGTACCTTGGCGGCATAACTTACCGCGTGGGCGTGAACGGCCTTGCCGCAGGGCAAAGCTCAACCTGCTACGCCGGACACTACTCAACCGAATACAGCAAGCTGATGTTCGCCACATATGAACACTGAACGCTTCACCTTCGGCGGGGTAACGCTTGAAGTGCGCGGGCAGGACGCATGGACGGTATCCAAGGCCAGCGCCCGCTTCCATGCGGAGGACGGCGCGGAAACGAACCATGTCATATCTGTGGAATACAGCCCAACCCCGCCGCCCGTGCCCGACCTTGCCGTGAAAAACGGCCTGGTGAGCCGCTGGCGCGAAGGGGAGGCGCTGCATACGCTCAGGGTATACGGTGCGGCGCAGTTTTCGTATGCCGTGCGCACGCAGGGGCAAACGCGCCTTATTTTCGGCGAAGGCTACCGTAGCACCATGTATTCCCAGGCAATACTTGAATCCGCCGATATGTTCGATATTCTGGCGGGCTATGGCCAGCTTGTGCTGCATTCGTCCTATGTGCTGACGCAAAGCGGGGCAGCGGTGCTTTTCAGCGGCCCCAGCGGCATAGGCAAAAGCACGCAGGCCGCGCTGTGGCAGCAGTATGCCGGTGCGGATGTTATAAACGGGGACAGGACGCTCATCCGCACGGGCGATATTACCGCGCACGGCGTGTTCTATTCCGGCACGTCGGGCATATGCAAAAACGTCTCCGCGCCTATTCGGGCGATAGTGCTGCTTGATAAGGCTGATGAAAATACGCTGCGCCGCGCCGGGGCAAAGGAGGCCTTTGCCGCTGTGCTGAGCCAATGCTCATATTATCAATGGGATGCGGAGTCGGCAATACATATGACGGATTTGGTAGCTGGGCTGGTGCGGCGTGCGGATGTATATCGGCTTAGCTGCCGCGCTGACGAAGGGGCGGTGCGGCTGCTGCAAAACGAATTGTTTGGGGGATAAAATGGAAAATAACAGCGCAGAACCGCGCCTATCATCATATCTTCATGCAAAGGCCTGCCGGGCGGGAACGCCGCTTGCGGGCAATTTTGAGCTTACGCCGCGGTGTAATTTCAACTGCAAAATGTGCTATGTTCACCTGAGCGAGGCGGAGCAGAAGCGGCGCGGCGCGGAGCTGAGCGCGGACGAATGGCTGAGCATTGCGGAAACGGCGCGCAGCGAGGGTATGCTTTTTCTGCTGCTCACGGGCGGAGAGCCGCTGATAAGGCCGGATTTCAGGTATATTCTGAGCGAGCTGAAAAAGATGGGCCTGATGGTGAGCATAAACAGCAACGCTTCGCTTATAGATAAGGACATGCTGGACTTTTTCCGCCATGAGCCGCCGTTCAGGTTCAACATAACCCTTTACGGCGCAAGCGGGGCAGCATACGAGCGGCTTTGCGGCAGCAATGCGTTCGATAGGGTGCTTGCTAACATACGCGCGTTGAAGGATATAGGCATCGGCGTAAAGCTGAACGTGTCGCTTACGCAGTATAACGCGGCGGACATGCAGCGCATTTATGAAATTGCCGAATCGCTCGGCACGCCCATGCAGCTTGCAACATATATGTTCCCGCCCATACGGCGCGACACAGCCATGGTTGGCGAAAACGACCGTTTCAGCGCGGAAGAGGCGGCGAAGTACAGCGTTATGTGGGACAGAATGCGCTTTAGCGAAGAGCAGTTCCGTGCGCGGGCGGAGGCCATGCGCCGCGGCATAAGCGTGAGCGAGAATACGGACTGCGAAGGCACCCCGGGCGAAGGCATAATGTGCCGCGCGGGCAGGAGCGCATTCTGGATAAACTGGCAGGGCGTAATGACCCCATGCGGCATGATGACAGAACCCGTGGCAAGCGTGAAGGAGCTTGGGTTCATAAAGGCCTGGGAAGCTACAAAGGCGGCAACGGCACAAATACGCCTGCCGGCGGAGTGCGCCGTATGCGGATATAAGCATGCGTGCCATGCCTGCGCCGCCATGTGCGTAACGGAAACGGGGCATTTTAACGTTAAGCCGGAATATGTGTGCCGCATGACGCACGAAACGGTTCGGCTTACATTGGAGGAGGAAAGCAAATGAAAATACTGAAACGGCTTATTAAGCGAAACATTGCGGGCGATATCATACTGGTACCCGTAGGGGATGCATCGCTTGAAATAAAGGGGCTTATAACGCTGAACGAAACAGGAGAGTTCCTGTGGGACGCGCTTGAAAAGGCGGAAAACGAAAGCGCGCTTGCGGCCATGCTTGCCGCGGAATATGATGTTGATACGGCAACGGCTGAGGCCGATACAAAAGTTTTTTTGCAAAAACTGAAAGAATTAGGTATAATCGAATAGTAAAATAAAACTACCGACGGAGTGGGGGATCTTGACGGGAGTATATTGTGTTTTTTGCAGAACCGGTTTTGAAGCGGGCATAGAGTCCCGCCTTAAGCGGCGCGGTTACGCTACGCTGGTTCCGAAAATAAAAAAGTTTAAGCCGAGCGGAGGAAAGCTGGTTGAAAAAGAACTGTGCCTTCTGCCCGGCTATGTGTTCTTTGAAACGGACGAAAAAGAGCTTGACGTACGCTCGATAAATACGCTGCAAAATGCCATAAAGCTGCTGCAGTATGATGACGGCGAATATCGCCTGCGTGGTGCCGATTTGGACTTTGTTGAGTGGATACGGCGGCACGCTGGCACGATAGAGCCGACAAAGGTAATAAAGGAAGGGACAAAGATACGCTTTGTGGAAGGCCCGCTATGCGAGCTTAACGGGCGCGTGCTTAAGGTAAACAAAAGCCGCAGACAGGTGCAGATAGAACTGAACAATGCCAACGGCCTGCTTAGCACGATTTGGTGCGCAATAGAATACGTTGAACCGGAGCAGCCTATTGAATAACCGCTCCGGTCTTTTTATCTTTGATTAAGCCACATTATAAGGAAGGCTATGCCGAAATTGAGCACAGTAAGCGCTGGCATACCAAGCTTGAATGAGGTATGCAGCGTTTTATGATGGAATACCTTCATGCCAAGCACTCCGCCTATTCCGCCGCCAAGTGCAGCCACTGTGAAAAGCGACTTTTCGCTTATGCGGCGCGCACCCTGCTTGGCCTTTGCTTTATCTATGCCCATCATAAGGAACAGTATAAGGCTCATTATGCCAAGATATGTGATGAGGATTGTGAACAGAGTTTTTTCGTCCATATTATTCATCTTCGCCGTTATCGTCTGATTTATTTGCATTGTTTGGACACTCGCGGCAAAAGCGCGGCGCCTTCGGGGAGGAAACAATATCAAGCACGTCGCGCGGCGGCAGGCGGAGATTGTCCCACATGCCGTATTTTCCCGTGTCTGCAATGGCGTTCATTATGCGCTCCTCTGCGTCCGGTATAAGGCCGGTAAAGAAACGCATGACCTGCTTCATTTCCTCTCGCTTGGTATGGCCTGCGGCGGGGCAGTTTGGCTTGCGTATGGGCAGCTCCAGCCGCGTGGCGATGCTGAGAGCCTGCTTTTCCGGCAGGAATACCATCGGGCGGATAACGGTAACGTCCTTGCGGCCAAGGTATGTTACCGGGCCGAAAGTATTCAGCCTGCTTTCGTAAAGAAGACTCATGAAGAAGGTTTCTATAACATCGTCTCGGTTGTGGCCAAGGGCTACAAGATTGCAGCCGCGCTCCTTAGCGGCATCGTTCAGCGCACCGCGCCTTAGCTTGGCGCAAAGGGCGCAGGGGTGGCTTTCCTTGCGGATGTTGAACACAACATCGCCTATGTCGGTTTTGATAATGTCAAAAGGCACGTCTATGCTGCGCGCAAATTCCTCCACCGGTGCAAGATCCTGATCGGTAAGCCCAAGATCGAGCATAACGCCGCATACGTCAAAATGCCTGTAACAAAACCGCTGATACAGCTTTAATCCATACAGCAGCAGAAGGCTGTCTTTTCCGCCTGATACGCCAACACATATTTTATCTCCTTCGCGTATCATATTGTATCTTTCGTCCGCGCGGCGGATGCAGCCCAAAACTCTTTTCATGTCCTTAGTTCCTTTTTTGTCGCTCATTTTTGCAGTATACCATAATTCGGCCCTGAAAAGAACATATAAAATGTATTTATGTATTTAAGGTGAAATTGTATAAACCTCTATTGCCCAAACGCATGAAAAAAGGTTATAATAATACATGACCATTTCAGTAGCGTTATTGAACGCAGAGGGAGGCTCAACTTGATAAAGGTAATCTTTGGCGAAACCGGCGCGGGCAAGACCAAGCGCATAATTGACATTGCTAACGAAACGCTTAAAACGGCTAACGGCAGCATAGTGTTCATCGATAACGACAGCCAGTATATGTTTGGCTTGAAGCATGATATCCGCTTTGTGGATGCTTCGGAATATCATATAGACAGTCCCAAGATGTTTTTCGGCTTCGTTTCCGGCATTGCGGCGCAGGATTTCGATTTGGAATACCTTTTTGTTGACGGCTTTATGAAAATAGTCCATCATCCGCTGGATACCCTTGAGGATCTGTTCAAGGAGATGGCAGCGTTTGCCGAGCGCCGCAAAGTCAAGCTGGTGCTTAGCATAACCGGCAGCGTAAATGATGCGCCCGCGTTCCTTAAGCCCTATATAGACGAAGAATAATTATTCATGCCGTTGCGGCGGCGCATAAGCTGCGCTGCCGTGCGGCGTTTGTGTGCGCAATTTATGTTGCATTGCGCGCCGAATTATGATAGAATACAACTTGCGCCGGAATGATGGAATTGGCAGACGTGACGGACTCAAAATCCGTTGTTGGCGACAACGTGTGGGTTCGAGTCCCACTTCCGGCACCAAACCAATATAATCCGAACCAAATCTTCTTAATCGGAGATGGGTTCGGATTATTTGTTTTCTTCGAGAAATTCGAGGATACGCATTTCAGAAACGGAGTGGTAAAGCGTCCCGAATCTAAGCCCAGAGGGCCGAGAAAACCAAAACTGGTAAAGGATAAGGAGGACAATTATGAAAACCATCAAAAGCTGTGAATTCAACATGGACACTGGCTGTGTGGAGCTGCGGTTTCAGGACGGCAGCATGACCTCCATCGACTGCACCGCCGTGGAAAACGAAGTGGCGGATAATCTTTATGAGCGGTCGGAGCTGGACTACCTCATCTACAACGACCCGCTGGCTTATGCAGACCTCATTCTGAACGACGACGTTGAGGCATATCTGAATGCCGTCACGGAGTATAAGCCCTATGAAAACTGAACAAACGCACAAAAGGGGATGGCGGTCGGCCATCCCCTTTTGCCATGCTGTTTTAGGAGTATATATCCCTTGGATTTGTCTTATATCTATCGTCAGGCGACGTTCTCGCCGTTGCTGTCTTTGTCCGTTTTTGCCCCGTCCCGTGCTGCCTTCCATTCGGCAAATTCCCGTTGCCCTTCCTCACTCTCGTAAAAGGCGAGAATATCCGGCAGCAGAATTCGGGCGATGTTCTCGATCTCATGCTGCGGGATGCCGCTGTTGTTGGTGAGCTTTTTCCGCCTGCTCAAGTTGCACCTCCGAAAAAGTATTTTGCCGCAGCTTTCTCCCGTGCGGCGGAGGAATGGCGTCTTGAGCGTCTTTTGTCGTCTGCTCTTCTTCCCTTCGCATCCTTCCTTTCCTATCTGAAAATGAAAACGCAGCCGCCTGTCAAGCCTCTCAGCCTGTCTGCGTCTGCATGGTGTCCTGTGTCTGAAATTGTGTTTTCATTATAGCAGCGGCGAGGCTGCACGTCAATACCACGGGAACGGAGCGGCTGACAGCGTAATTTGGGCAGCGGCTACCAAAATTGTTTTGTGGCTTGCAGATTGGCAAAGGCAGTAGCGCAGCAGCCGACGGCCGTCAATGGTCAAGATGAACGCTTCGCGCCATTGACTGCCGCCGCCCGCCGCGCTTTTTGGCAGACAAGGCGGGCAAGCACAGCTTGTGCCTGCCCGCCCCCAAAATATAATAAATCCCTCGGCGTGAGCTATGGTCTTTGCAATATCTTGTTGACCGATGCAAAAAAGTATGTTAGTATGTATACAAGCATACCTATTGGGAGGCAAAAAGAATGGTTGAAAACGAGCAGAGCTTTGGAGAGTATCTTCGCCAGCTGATAAAAGACTCCGGGATAACGCAGCATAAATTCTACACAGAACTGGGTATCCGGAAGCCATACTTTTATGATATTCTCGCCGGGAGAACTAACCCACCACCATATCCGCTTCAGTTAAAGGCAATGGAAATACTGCAAGCAAGCAATGAAACCAGAGAGAGATTTTTTGACTTGGCGGCAAAAGGCAGAAATGAGTTGCCGGCAGATATAGCAAGGTACATTGATGAAAATCCGGATGCGCTCAAAAGCATTCGGGAAAAAATGAAATTGGCATCATGCCAATAAGCAAAGGAGAAGTAACGATGCCAAGTGAACAGAAGATAATCGTAATCCCGGACGGAAAAATATGTGACTATATTGACGGCAAATTCCGTAACGATACCCCGGAAGAGTACGTTCGGCAAACTATCGAGAAACGACTCGTGAACGAGCATAAGTATCTGCCGGAGCAAATTAGAATCGAATATACCTTGCAGGTTGGTTCAAACAAACCTCGCGCAGACATTGTAATCTGGGAAAAAGGTGCAGACCAAACGCAGGGTACAATCAAGCTGATAATCGAATGCAAAAAAGAGACGGTTGACGCTCGTAATGCCAAGGATGGCATTGCGCAGCTAAAATCATATATGTCTGTTTGCCCAAACTGTGAGTGGGGCATGTGGACCAACAGTGTCCAAAAGTATGTTTTCCGCAAAGCTGTTGATGCCGCCGGAAATATTACATTCATGGAGTACAACGATATTCCCTCCGCAGACGGTAATTTGGATGAGGTCAACCGTCCCAGCAGAACGAGTTTAAAAAACGCTTATGACGACAATCTTTTATTCGTTTTCAAGACTTGCCATAATCACATTTATGTGAATGATGGCATGCAAAAGCAACCTGCGTTCTTTGAACTGCTCAAGGTGATTTTCTGCAAAATTGAGGATGAGCGTAATATTCCGAATCCGCTTGAGTTTTATACGACATCGGAGGAGCGTTCTAACCCCGACGGACAGTTGACCGTTCAAAAGAGAATCGGAAAAATCTTTCAGCGAGTTAAGAGACGTCATGGAAAAATTTTCGATGCCAATGACGAAATTAAACTCAGCCCGAGGAGCCTCGCATATATCGTCAGCGAGTTGCAGCGATACAGCCTGCTCAATACCAAAATTGACATCAAGGGCAAAGCCTACGAGGAAATCGTAGGGGCTAATCTCCGCGGTGATCGCGGTGAGTTTTTTACGCCTCGCAATGTTATGAAAATGGTCGTTGAAATGATTAACCCGCGAATCGACGAGCGTGTTCTGGACAGCTCCTGCGGCACGGGCGGTTTTCTTGTCATGGCGATGACTCATGTGATCGACCAGCTTGAGCAGCAGTTTTCAACTTCCCTCGGTATCAAGCGGGAGAATTGGGACTCGGATACGGTTCGAGTTTTTCAGGACAGAATTTCTGAAATGGCATCTACAAACTATTTCGGCTTTGACATCAACCCCGATCTGGTAAAGGCCACCAAGATGAACATGGTCATGAACAACGATGGCAGCGGAAACATTCTGCAAACAAATTCCCTGCTTCCGCCTCATGAGTGGACAGAGGATTTCCGAACCGGTCTGGCCAATGCGCTTGGTATAAACAAGAGTGTTCTTCGCAATCACAGCTCGATCGGCTATTTCAACGTGATTGTTACCAACCCGCCTTTGGAAGCAAGATTCCGATCAAGGATAAGAATATTCTTGAGCAATTTGAGCTTGCCCATATATGGGAGTGCGATAAGAAAACGGGCGTATGGGAGAAAACGCTGCGCCTTCAATCCTCCGTGCCGCCGGAAATCCTGTTTATTGAACGCTGCACGCAGTTCCTTGTCCCCGGTGGGCGAATGGGGATTGTGTTGCCGGATTCGATTCTCGGCTCTCCCGGCCTGGGGTATATCCGCGAATGGCTGATACAAAATCATCGGATCGTTGCCAGTATTGATTTGAATGTCGATACCTTCCAGCCCCGCAACGGGACGCAGACTTCTGTTCTGATTCTGCAAAGGAAAACACAGGAACAGAAGGACACCGAGGAAAAGAGCGGCAAAATGGCTGACTACAACATCTTTATGGCGATGATCGAAAAGGTCGGGCATGACAAGCGAGGCAATCCCCTGTTCAAGCGTGACAAGGAGGGCAACGAAATCCTTGTGCCGGATACAAACAGTGTGCTTGTGCTTGGAGAAACGGGAGAAGGTCAGCGCACCGTGTCACATGAGCAAAAGGTGAAGGTTGAGGACGACCAGACCCCCGATGTCCCGGCGATATTCGCTGAGTGGAAAAAGCAGGAGGGATTGGGATGGTAACTTCAAATCTCGCTTTCAAAGAGAAAAACAGCATTGAGCCGGAAGTCGTTGTCAACGAGAGCCCGGTCAAGTGGTGTGCTGTTGCGCTTTCGGACGTTGTTGCCCGCGGGAAAAGACTTGAAGCGAGTGTATTTGATGTTGAGGCAAAGCAGGCATATATGCTTCTTACGCACGGAAAGTATCCTGCGGTAAATCTCATCAGCAAAAATGGCCCAGTTGAAAAAGCGTACTACGGGGGCAGACTCAAAAGGCATTATGTCGATGAAACGGAACCGGGTGCTGTTGGTTTTTTTGGGAAGTTCAGAGATGCTGGATTGTAAGCCTGAACCTGTTAAGTTTATGCTCAACTATGTTAAAACTGCTGATGTTCGTGTCAAACAAGGGGTGGTTTTGATCTCTCGTTCTGGAACGATCGGAAATGTCACTTATGTTGGAAATACTCTATCGAAGTTTTTTGTCAGTGAGCACGCGATTCGTATTGAGTGTAAAGACTTTCCGGGGTATGTATATGCATTCTTAAAAACAAAAATTGGCAAGCTAATTGTTTGCTCAACTCAATATGGTGCCGTGATACAGGAAATTGAGCCGGAGCATCTTGCCACAGTTCCTATTCCCGATGCGCCGACGATGCTCAAAAAGAAAATCCATGATCTGATTGTGCGTTCTTACGAGCTGCGTGATGAATCCAACGACCTGATTGACCAAGCTACCGCATTGTTAATCGGCGAGCTGAAGCTGCCTGATATCGACACTTTTGATGTTGGCCTCTACAAAAAAGCCGCCCCGGTGGACACCTTCAGCGTAAGGCTGAGTGAGATGTCCGGACGCCTTGACGCCTCCTACCATGTGCCGATTGTTGACGCTATCATTGAACATCTAAAGCGGTATGCCGAGGAAGTGACGACAGTCGGTGACCCTCGTATCAGCCGAGAGGTTATCCTGCCGGGCCGCTTCAAGCGCGTATATGTTGACGAGGGGTATGGACGGGTATTCATTGGTGGAAAGCAACTATACGAACTCGACCCTACAAATAAAAAGTATCTCTCAAATGTTCACCATGGCGACAGGATTTCAAGGCAGCTTGAATTGCATGAGAACATGACTCTCATTACTTGCTCCGGCACCATTGGTAAGGTCGCTCTCGTCGGTAAGCACTGGGAGAATTGGACAGCAAATCAGCATATCATCCGTATCCTTCCTGCAAGTGAGGATATCGCTGGATATCTTAATATCTTTCTTGCATCGGATTACGGGAAAGCGCTTATTACCCGGTTTACATACGGCTCGGTTGTTGATGAAATTGACGACAATCATATTCGTCAGATAGCGATTCCTTTGCTCAAAAACCACACGGTTCAGAAAAAGATAAATGATCTTGCACTGGAGGCAAATGAGAAGCGATATCAAGCCTATCTTCTGGAGCAGGAAGCATTGCAAATCATGGACAGGGATGTTATCTATGCAAAGAAGTGACTGCGGTTGCTAAGCTGATTCTAACTCCATTTAGCGTTGCAAAAGGCAGTCCAACGGTTTCTATAAAGAACACCGCCGGATTGCCTTTCTCTGTTCCCGCGAACGAAATCTAACATGGTGAACTAATGTAGCAAGCAGGGCAAAGAGGGCCCTCTTTGCTGCTTGCCAACCTGCGAACCCTGCCGTCTTCACACCTGGCAAGCAAGGTGGCTTGGAGCCACTTTGCGCTTGTTGGGGAAATTTGTCCCCA
>ERZ825525.1213-NODE-1213-length-24369-cov-6.493049_pt1 | contig 24369 bp, 19 predicted proteins | sample MGYA00519930_ERZ825525 | MGnify/ENA primary metagenome ERZ825525 (study PRJEB31778, sample SAMEA3449203) | human gut metagenome | biome: human gut; feature: human-associated habitat; material: faeces | place: United Kingdom | collected 2010/2012 ... | reverse complement strand
CTTCATCGGCGACGGTGAATCGCAGGAAGGTCAGATCTGGGAAGCGTCGATGTTTGCGGGCAACCACGGCCTTGACAATCTCATCGTGTTCCTTGACAACAACAAAATGCAACTTGACGGCCCCACCGATACAATCAACTCGCTTGCACCCGCAGCGGACAAGTGGAAGGCTTTCAACTTCTTCACCCAAGAAATCAACGGGCATGACCTTGTCGCTATCTCCGACGCAATCGACGCGGCAAAAGCGCAAAAGGGCAAACCCAGCATGATTATCCTCGATACGATAAAAGGCTTCGGCGCGTCCTTCACCGAAGGCGTCGCAAACTGCCACAGCATGTCGATTCCCGAGGAACTTTGGAGAAAAGAAACGGGGAGGTATGAATAATGACTGACGAAAAAGAAATGAGGCAAGTGCTTGCCAATACTTTGGCTGAAATTGCAAACACCGATAAACGCATCGTCGTTCTGGAAGCCGACCTTATGGGCTGCCACGCAACGAAAGCGTTCAAAGAAGCGCATCCCGACAGGTTCGTAAACGTCGGTATTGCCGAGGCAAATATGATAGGTATCGCCGCGGGTATGTCCGCAATGGGCAAAATCCCGTTTGCATATTCGTTCGCTCCGTTCGCGACGCGTCGTTGCTACGACACGATTTTCATCTCCGTCGCGTACGCAAAACAACACGTGAAAATCGTCGGCTCCGACCCCGGCATCATGGCGGAAGCCAACGGCGGCACCCACATGCCGTTTGAAGATATGGCGATTATGCGCGCAATTCCCAATATGGTATGCTTTGAGCCTACCGACGGCGCAATGCTCGCCCGCGCAATCCCTCAGATTATCGATTATCCCGGCGCGGTTTATATTCGTCTGTTCAGGAAAAAGCCCGAACATATATTTGACGACGTTCCCGATTTCAAACTCGGCAAAGCCATCACCGTGAAAGCCGGCAAAGACGTTACCCTTGTCGCAAGCGGTATTATGGTTGAAAAAGCGTTGAAAGCCGCCGAAATTCTGAAAGAAGAAGGCATCGACGCGGGCGTTCTGAATATCCACACCTGGAAACCCATCGACGAAGAAGCAATCGTCAACGCGGTCAAGAAAACCGGCGCGCTCGTCACTTGCGAAAACCACACCTTGCAGGGCGGTCTCGGCAGCGCGGTTTCCGAAGTCGTCGTGTCCAAGTGTCCGGCTCCCGTCGGCATGATCGGCGTCAACAACACCTTTGGCGAAGTCGGTAAGAAAGAATACCTTGCCGAAAAATTCCACCTTACGGTCGAAGACATCGTCAACAAGGCAAAAGAAACCATCGCACTCAAAAAGTAATCATCGGAAAAACAATAAAAAACTCGGAGCAATCCGAGTTTTTTTTGTAGTCCTTTTTGTATTTTCTATTTTATGCTGCTTAAAAAATCGTTCAAAAGTTTTTTCTGTTCGGGTGTCAATTCGGCAACGACGTCTTGATTTACACTGTTTTCGGTTCTGAAAAATTCTTCCAGAGTGATATTCAATCCATAATTACAAATAAGACTTAAATAATTCCACAGTCGGGCTTTTTTCGCCGCGTTCAAGTTGATAAATGTAGGTCGGCGAAACACCCGAACGCCTTGCAAGTTCGTGTTGCGTCAGGTTCAGTTTTGCGCGTAATTCGCTTATTCTGTTGGCAACTTCAAATTTTTCCATAATACAATTTTTACACTATAGTTATATTTTACCCCATATTTTTATCGATTATCACAACGATAGTGTTGATTTTCATAAACTATCGTGCTATAATTATACAACTAAAATAAACTGGGGAAAATATGTCAACAAACGTCTCAAAAGAGAAAAGAAATTTACTTATTAAAAAGATTGAAGATATAAAAACTTTTATTCAGTCTTCTCCACAAGACGATAACACAGCGCAGTTGCTTGCATATATTGCCGATATTGAAAAGGATATTAAAGGCAAAAAATACGGTCTTGTTTTTGAAGAACACCGCGAAGGCATTGACGAAGTGCTCGAGAATAATTTGCCCGTTCTCACGGAAGATACCGACTTGTTTATAGACAACGGCGGACAAATGAATTTCCTTATCGAGGGCGATAATTTGGCAAGTCTTAAACTCTTAGAAAAAACGCACAAGGGCAGAATTGACCTTATTTACATAGATCCGCCGTATAATACTGGAAAAGAAGATTTTATTTACAATGACAAATATGTTGACAACGAAGATTCTTTCCGTCATAGCAAATGGTCTTCTTTTATGGAAAAACGGCTTATCTTGGCTCAAAAATTATTAGCGAATGATGGAATAATTTTCATCTCAATTGATGATAACGAATATGCTCCATTAAAACTCATTTGTGATGACATTTTTGGAGAACAAAATTTGTTATCTGTTCACCACATCCAAGTAAGGTATGGCAACAAAAATTTAAACGAAAAAAAGGATTTCCAAGAAGTATGCGAATATGTTTTAATTTACGCTCGAAACATTAACTTATTTCACGCTAACAAACCCTATGAAGAGTATGATTTAAATAAATTTTGCTATGAAATAAAAGAACTTTCAACTGGCAAAGAAGAAGTTATAGGTGGTAAAAATGTTACAATTTTTCCACAAGGCACTTATAAAATAGAAAAAAGAAAAGTTGGTTCATTAGATTTGTTGAAAGCCACTTGGGCTTCTGGCAGTGTTGTAAAAGGAAATGCATCTGGGAAATATTTTGAAACATATCTAAAACCGCGCCGGGATATAGACGGACTCGGCACACTTTATAAGGTAAATGGAATCGGCGAAGATGGGCTTGGTTATAGATATTTTACAGGGCCTCTAAAAGCCACAGCAACACAAGGACTTTTTTATTCGGGAGTACCTCTTTCTCGATTAGAAGAAATGAGGCAAGGTGAAGCAAAAAAATATCGCCCTATTCAGAATTTTTATGATTTTAGCCCTGATTTTGGTAATATCCGACACGAAGGTGGCGTCGGTTTTAATAGTGGCAAAAAGCCAACAAAAATGCTGAAGCAATTTATTAATTATCATACTCGCAAAGATATTCTTGTATTAGATTTTTTTGCTGGTTCTGCTTCAACGGGGCACGCAGTTTTGGACTTAAACGACGAAGATGATGGAAATCGACAATTTATTATGTGTACAAGCCCCGAAAAAAATATTTGTAGAGAAGTTGCCTATACTCGCCTAAAAAATGTTATATCAAAAAACAATAACGCAAGTCTTAAATACTTCAAAGTGGACTATTTGCCAATTTCTGATAAGTTATATTACGAGTATGCGGACGAACTGCTTTTGCATATCCGCGAACTCGTGGAACTTGAAAACGGTATCAATTTTAACGGCAATGCAGAAATCGCAATCGTTCTGACGGAAACAGAACTCGACGATTTTACTCAAAATATTCCCGAAACGTGCAAAGCAATTTATGTAGGGCACGACGTTCTCCCCACCGAGGAGCAAGAAAAGATTTTTGCAATGAAAAAGATCAAGGTCAACGTGATACCGGAATACTACTACCGTGATTTGGAGGGTTGACAAATGAATTTGATGAATTTTCAATTAAAAGCAATAAAAAGCCTGCTTGAATGTATGGAAGACGATTCCGTCCGCGAAATCGTTTTGAAAAGCCCTACCGGTAGCGGAAAAACCATAATGCTCACGCATTTTATGGACGAATATACCAAAGAACACGCAAAAACCGTGTTTGTATGGCTTACTCCCGGCAAAGGCGACCTTGAAATACAAAGCAAGGATAAAATGGACAAGTATATCCACAACGCACAGACGAAACTACTTGCCGACGTTATGACCTGCGGTTTTGAAGAAAACGACGCATGTTTTATCAACTGGGAAAAACTTACGAAAAAAGGCAACAACGCATTAAAGGACAGCGAACGCACCAACTTTTTGGAATGGATAGATAAAGCAATCGACAATGGACTCACTTTCAAAATAATAATAGATGAAAGCCACCAGAATTTTACGGAGAAAGCCGACGCTATCGTGCAACTTTTCAAAACGGATAAAATCATCCGCTGCTCTGCTACGCCTATCGTTGACAAAAAGGCAAAACTTATTGAAATTGCTGAAGAAGACGTTATTGCGGAAGGGCTGATAAAGAAACTCTTGGTCATCAACGAAAATTTTCCGCAAACAATCGAAACCGATAATCAGACATGGTATTTGTTGGAGCGTGCGTTAAACAAACAACGTGAGATAAAATCGATATTTTTGAATAAAGGCATTGCCGTAAATCCGCTTATAGTTGTTCAACTTCCTAATAACAGCGATGCATTGTGCGACAGCGTGGAAGAATACTTTTCAACCCAAGGCATCAATACCGAAAACGATACTCTTGCGATATGGCTTTCTGTCAGACACGAAAATATCGAGAATATATCAGACAATGACGGAAAACAAATTGCCGTTATTATGAAGCAAGCCGTTGCCACGGGCTGGGACTGTCCGCGCGCACATATTCTTGTAAAACTGCGTGAAAATATGGACGAAACGTTTGAAATTCAGACGATAGGACGTATTCGCCGTATGCCCGAAGCAAAACATTACGACAACGACGTTTTGGATTGTTGCTATCTTTATACGTTTGACCAAAAGTTTACGGCGGGCGTAAAAGCGGCACTTAGTAAAGGAGCACTTGACGGCAAAGATATTTTTCTAAAAAACGAATACAAGTCGTTTACGCTTACGAAAGAACAACGCACTATGATTACGGATTTAAGAGATCCGCGCAAAGCGTTAATCTCTATCGCAAGTTACTTCAAAGATACATTCGGGCTTACGGGCAACAAAAAGGAAAATAAAACAAGGCTCGAAACGGCAGGTTTTGTTTTCTCTGATTCGATAAATACATATACACAATCCGGTAGTGTTGCTACTCTTTCCGATTTGGGTGAAAGCGACAATCTTAATACCATTACAGTAAAAGAAACGGTAAATACTCATAAACTCGGGCGTGTAAATCAACATTGTGTCGGACTTATTGCTCGTGAGATAGGAATAGAGCCTGCTATGACTCATACAATATTGCGTCGATTGTTTTGTGATAAAAATGATTACTATAACAAATTTTTAGCACTTTCAACGAGAGAATTGTATGCGTTTATCATAAACAACGTCGATTTGTTACGCCGCAATTTCCGCGCGGCTATGGCAGTACAACTTTCGCAAGGCGTTATATCTCCCGATATGGTTTCCAAGAAAAAGTTTGTTTTGCCGTGCGTTTGCAAGTTTACCTACGACAGTGCAAGTAAGGTGCAAACGGAAAGCGTGAAAAATGTATATAAAGGATATTTGATGTCCGCTGAACCCCGTTCGACTGCCGAGAAAAAATTTGAAAAGTTTTGCGAAAAATGTTCTGCCGTCGATTGGATTTATAAAAACGGCGACAAAGGCGACGAATATTTATCTATCGTTTATCTCGACAACGGCAATCGACAAAAACTGTTTTATCCCGACTATATCGTATCCGTGAACGGCGAAACGTGGATAATAGAAACCAAAGGCGGATTTGACAAAGTCGGCAACAGCGAAGATATTGATATTTTCTCGCCGAAAAAGTTTGAAGTGCTTAAAGCATATCTTGAAAAATACGGTCTGAAAGGCGGTTTTGTCCGTTTTGACAAAAACAGCGACGAACTCTGCATTAGTACGGAAAAATATAGCGATAACATTAACTCGGACGATTGGAAACTATTGGATTCGGTTTTTGCTTAACGAAAAGGCTCGTCGGAAGACGGGCCTTATTTTTTTTGTATATTTTTGTATATTTATAATTAAATATATTTATATTGTAAATTTTTTGTCAGATTATTTTTTACCTATTGCAACTTTTTCAATTCGTGATATACTATATACGAAAATAATATTTCGCGGATTATCCGCAAAAGGCAGGTTATATATGAACAAAGTTTTGGTCACCGGCGGCACCGGTTATATCGGAAGCCACACCGTTATCGAACTTTTGAACGATAATCAGGACGTCGTAATTGTCGATAACCTTTCAAATTCGAAAATCGGCGTTGTCGACCGTATCGAACAAATCACGGGAAAGCGTCCCGCGTTTTACAACGTGGACGTGCGCGACAAAGCAAAATTACTCAAAATCTTCAAGGACGAAAAACCCACCGACGTAATCCACTTCGCAGGGCTGAAAGCGGTTGGCGAAAGCGTGAAAATCCCGCTTGCGTATTACGACAACAACCTTAATTCCACCCTCGTTCTCATCGACTGCATGCGCGAGTGCGGCGTGAAAAACCTTGTATTTTCTTCGTCCGCGACCGTTTACGGCTGCCCGAAGTCGGTGCCTATTTTTGAAGATTTTCCGCTGTCCGCAACCAATCCGTACGGACAGACGAAACTTATGATCGAGCAGATTTTAAAGGACTTTTATCACAGCGACAACTCGTTCAATATCGTGCTTTTAAGATACTTCAACCCCATCGGCGCGCACGAAAGCGGGCTTATCGGCGAAGATCCCAACGGTATCCCCAACAATCTTGTGCCTTATATCACGCAGGTTGCCGTCGGAAAACTTGAAAAAGTCCACGTTTTCGGCAACGATTACCCCACGAAAGACGGCACGGGCGTCAGGGATTATATCCACGTCGTCGACCTTGCGAAAGGTCACATCGCCGCGCTTAAAAAACTGCACGAGAATTCGGGGCTCGTCATCTACAACCTCGGCACCGGACACGGATACAGCGTGCTGGAAATGATTAACGAGTTTTCAAAAGTCGTCGGACACCCCATCGCGTATCAGATCGACGGCCGCCGCGCAGGCGACATCGCGGAATGCTACGCCGATTGCTCGAAAGCCAAAAAAGAACTCGGCTGGGAATGCAAGTTCGATCTTCACCGCATGGCGGAAGACAGTTGGCGTTGGCAAAAAATGAACCCCAACGGGCTTGAATAATATGAAATACTTTATCGCGACGGATATACACGGCTCGTACTTCTTTGCGAAAACGGTCGTGGAAGAATTTGAAAAGTCGGGCGCGGACAAACTCGTGCTCCTTGGCGACTTGTACTATCACGGTCCCAGAAACCCTTTGCCGGAAGAACACGCCCCGATGAAGGTTGCGGAACTTTTCAATTCCTTGTCGGACAAAATCATTGCAATCAAAGGGAACTGCGACGCCGAAATCGACGAAATGATTTCAACGTTTCCGTTTTCGCCCGCGGTGCACGTAAACGTCGGCGGGGAAAGGGTGACTTTCACGCACGGGCATTATTTCAATAAGGACGTGTTACCGATAGGTTGCGACCTTCTGGTGTACGGGCATTTTCACGTGAACGAACTGACGGAACGCGACGGCACGACGTGCGTATGCGTGGCGTCGGCGTCCCTCCCGAAGAACGGGTGCAAGCCGTCTTATATGCTTCTGGACGATAACGGATTCGTCGTGAGAACTCTTGACGGCGACGTCGTTTTTGAAAAATCCTTTTCGTAAAATTCAATAAAACCGAATAAATGTATAAAATCTTGCAAAATATGCAGGATTTTATTCATATATACAGTGAAATACAAAAATATTTAATTTTTTGTGAATATTTATGCAAAATTGCTTGCCAAGCGCGAATAGTTATGCTATGATTGCATCATCGAAAACGAAATAAATTTTTTGAGGTATAAAATGAAAAAAATTCTCGCGGCATTACTGACCGTCGCAACGGTTATCACCTGTGCGTTCGCATTCACCGCATGCGACAAAAAAGGCGGCGGAGCAACAGAAAAAATCAAAATGGTCGACGTCGACCTTTCAAGCGAACAATATGCTTTCATCGTCAAAAAGGAAGATACGGAACTTCTTAACACCGTAAACGGCATTCTTGACGCAAAAGCCACGGAAATCCAGGCGATTATGGACAAGTACCTTAACGCCACGGAAGACCAGCTTGCGACGTTTGGCAGCAACAGCATTAAAACCAGCTCGACCGACGGCGCAAACGAACTTGTCGTCGCAACGAATATCGACTTTGCTCCGTTTGAGTACTACAACGGCAACAAAATCGCCGGTATCGACATCGAAATCGCGCAACTTATCGCAGACGAAATGGGCAAAACCCTTGTCGTGGAACATATGGATTTCGACGCGGTCGTGACGTCTGTTCAGACAAAGGATATATACGACATCGGTATGGCGGCTCTTACCATAAGCGCAGACCGTGCAGAAATGGTAAACTTTACGAAACCTTACTTCGACACCACGCAAGTTGTCGTTGTCAAAGCGGACGATACCACGTTCGACGCATGCAGCGATAAGGACGCAATGCTTCAAAAACTCGCTTCTCTGTCGGGAGCGGCGGCAAAGTGCGGCGGACAAGCAGGCACGACAGGTCAGCAATTCGCAAAAGGTAACGAAGCGCTCGGATTCGACGGCTTTAAGAACCTTGATTTCAACGGATACGATTCTCCCGCACTTGCGGTACAATCGATGCTTGACGGCAACATATCGTTTATCATCGTCGATAAGGCGGTTGCACAAACTCTTCTTAAAAACGTAAATAAATAAGACCGTGTTTGAAAAAAAGTGGCAAATCTTTATAAGGTCGTTCGTTGAGAACGAAGGATACAAAAATGTACTGCTGGGTTTTAAAAACACAGCGTACATTGCCGTATTCGGCTTTCTGATAGGTATCTGTATAGGTACCTTCGTTGCTATTGTCAAGGTTGCGGGAAAGCAAAGCAAAGTTTTCAAGTGGATTTCGAAAATCGGCGATATATACGTCGGGTTTTTCAGGGGCACGCCGATTGTCGTGCAACTTTTGCTGTTGTATTACGTGATTTTCCCGCTTGCGGGCGTCAATATTGACAAACTTGTCGTGGCAATCGTTACGTTTGGCATAAATTCGGGCGCATACGTTTCGGAAATTATGCGCAGCGGTATTTTGTCCGTCGACGCGGGACAAAGGGAAGCGGGGCGCGCGCTCGGGCTTTCTTATCCGTCGACGATGCTCAGAATCGTTTTGCCGCAGGCGCTCAAAAACAGCCTGCCCGCGCTCGGCAACGAACTTATCGCGCTTGTCAAAGACACGTCGGTCGCCGGGTTTATCGCCGTGTTTGATCTCACGCAGGCGTTCAAACTTATTGGCTCGTCGTCGTACGAATTTATGATACCATATCTCGTACTCGCGCTGTTCTATCTTGTCATTGTCGGAATTCTGACGGTGATTATCAAGATGATTGAAAGGAGGTTTGCGAAAAGTGATAAATAACAAAAACGAAAGTTTAATCGCGGCGGAATGCCACGCGCAAGCCGACGAAAAGAAAGCGATGCTGGAAGTCGAAAACCTTACCAAAAAATTTGGCGATCTTCTTGTTTTGGACGACATTTCGACAAAGATTTACGAAGGCGAAAAAGTGGTTATCGTCGGGCCATCCGGCGGCGGAAAATCGACGTTTTTAAGGTGCTTGAACGTTCTTGAAGATCCGACGGCGGGGCGAATACTTTTTATGGGCAACGACCTTGCCGACCTTAAAGTCAACATAAATGTCCAACGTCAGAATATCGGTATGGTATTCCAGCAGTTTAACCTTTTCAACAACTATACCGTAAAAAAGAATATTACGCTTGCACCTGTCAGAATCGGCATTTCAAATATGCGAAAACAAAAGATAAAGAATGCTTTTGTGCCGATTTATAATAAGTTTTATAAAAAATACGGCGATAAAATCAATGCTAAAATCGACGCAGAAAAGGAACAACTCATAAAGCAGTCGGAAGAACTTAAAGCCGTGCTGAAAGACGTTTCCGCCGAATGGGAAAAAACCAAAAAGTCGGAAGAAAGGCAGGGGAAAACCTATGCGACGTACGATCCCGAACTGACGAAAAAGAAACTGAAACTCACCGCGAAAATCGAAAAAAAAGAACGCGCCGTTTCACATAAAAACCATATCGCAGAAAAACAGGTCGTCGCGCCGGAATTCTCGTCGAAGAAGGAAATCAAGGCGCATGCGGAAGAAAACGCGTTGCGGCTTCTGAAAAGAATCGGGCTGGAACAAAAAGCCGACGCGTATCCTTCGACCTTGTCGGGCGGACAAAAGCAGCGTATCGCCATCGCAAGGGCGCTTGCAATGAATCCCAAAGTCATGCTTTTTGACGAGCCGACGTCTGCGCTCGATCCCGAAATGGTCGGCGAAGTTCTGGACCTTATTAAGGAGCTTGCGGAAGAAGGTATGACGATGGTTATCGTCACGCACGAAATGGGATTTGCGAAAGAAGTCGGCACAAGGATTTTGTTTATGTCCGAAGGAAAAATCACCGAAGAAAACAACCCGAAAGACTTTTTCGAGCACCCGCAAAACGACAGGACGAAAGAATTTTTAAGGAAAGTTCTGAACGCCTGACCGAAAAAATCGCTTAAACCGCCCATAGGGGCGGTTTTTTATTGTGTTTTAAGAAAAAGTGGGCTATAATATTTGATATGAAAAAACAAGCCGTGAAAAATCTTACCATATTCATAGTGTTGCTTGCGCTGATTGCGGGCGCGTTTTCGTGCGGATTTTTCACAAACGACGTCGCGTATGCCGCCGTGCTTCCCGACGCCGTTTCAAATCAATGGTTTGACGGCGAAGATTATAATAATTTCAACGATACTCTTCAAGCGATAAATAAGATTAAAGATGGGCTTTCCACGGCGGAAAAAGCCGATTTCAATAATAATCCCGTCCTTGTTGCGGTGATCGACACGGGGATTAACGCCTCGCACGAGTTGTTCGACGGCGTATTGTGCGACGAAGGACTTTGGTATAACGCGATCGCTCATAAAAACGGCAGAGATTACATCGACGACACTTGCAATAACGGCACTCTTGTCGGGCACGGCACGCACGTTGCGGGCATCGTCGCGCAGGAAATCAAAAAATACGGGCTTGAAGATTACATTAAGATTTTGCCCGTGAAAGCCGGCGACAGCAAAGGAAGTTTCGAAGCCGTCGCAGTCGTGGACGCAATAAGTTACGTCAAAGATCTTGCGACGCAGGATAAGCAGAAGAAGACGATTGTGATAAATATGTCGCTGACAAACATGATAAGAGCGTCGGACACTTCATCGTGGGGCAAAAACGGCGCGATTGACGTCATGATACAAAGCGCGGTGCGTGAAGGAGTCATAGTTTGCGCGGCGGCGGGAAACAAAGGATATAACTCATCGTCGAGTGGATATAGTTTAGGAAGTCCGGCGTGTCTTGAAAACGTCATCGGCGTTATGAATTACGGTGAAGGTCTTATTCCCGCGCCGAAATCCAACTACGGCGCGGCGTACGACATTGCGGCGCCGGGACAAAAAATAATAAGCGCGGCAAAGTCGGGCGCAACCGAGCCGTACTGCACAAAAGACGGCACGAGCATGGCAACGCCTTTCGTATCCTTTGCGGCGGCGGTGCTGGAAATAAGATTCAACAGGAAATCGGCAACCGTTTACGACGTGATGACAAGTACTCCTGCCGTTGCGACAGGCACAGTATCGTACGGAAACGGTGTTTATACCGCAAAAAAACTTAATTTAAGTGCCTTTGTTGACTTTAAGCATATTAAAGAAATCAAAGTCTTTACCGAAGACGAAAGCATTGACGCGCTTAACCAGAACATTTCGTCGCCGAAAAAAGTCGTCGCTTTTGCAAAGCTCAGATACTTTGACGAAGAAGGCTTCGCGCCCGAAACCGACGTCGCGTACAAGAGCATAAAAATGTACGTCGTGAAAGCCGGCAAAAACGGAACGCTTTCGGGCGGCGAAGTTATTTACAGCGTAAACGGCGCAAGGATCGAATTTACCCCGACGGAGCCCGGAACGTATTTTATTTACGCCGCGAACAGTGCATATATCAACGATACGTCCGAGATAATCACCGTCAAGGTCAACTACGTTCAAACGGTTGAAGACGCGCAACTTTCGGTTGTCGGCGATCCCGTCGTGCGCGCCGAAAGCACTGTGGTTTATAAACTTGACAATGCGTATATGCTTGATCCCGAACTTGTAATCGTTTGGGATATTTACGACGAAAACGGGCGACGCGTCGACACGAAAATCGGCACGGAAATTTCCTTTACGCCCGAAACAAAAGGCGAATACACGATAATTTGCAGCGTCGGCGGCAAAACGATTGCGGGATATAAAGTGAACGTCAAAACAAGTGAAAAAACCGTCCGAGCGGTGTCGGGCGGCGTTACGAGTGCGGTTGCGTTTTCGGCGGTTGCTGCCGTATTGATAATCGTGATTGTGAAAATGCTTAAAAGGCGCGCTTAATCTTTTTTTGAAAATTCCTTTTCAAGTTTTTCGGCATAAACGATGAGATAAGTCTTGATGACGTCCATCGTATTTTTGTAAAATTCCATTGACTTTCTGTAAAACGGATCGGGAATGTTGATGTTTTTTCCGATGGCGGCTTTTGAAAGATTGACGTATTTTTTCTTGTACTTAAAAGGAAGCAAAAACCATTGAAGATAACCCATGCCGATAATGACGTCGGCTTCGTCAAACTTTTTCCTGTCTTTAAGAATGAAGTCGGGCTTGAACGCGTCGAGTTCCTCCTTTGCAAAGCCTTCTTCCAGAAGGAGCGCGTAAGTTTTCGGGTGCATCGCGCGCGACTGATTGAAAACCGCCGACGACGTGACGCTTTCGATATTCTTTTTCAGAACGTCGCTTTCCGACACCAGACGTTTGAATATAAATTCCGCATAAGGACTGCGGCAGGTATTTGACGAACAAACGATGAGTATTTTCATATTTCCTCAGAAAAATGCGATATGGGCGTATTGTACAATAAAGCGGCAAAAAAGTAAAGCAAAATATAATTGATAAATTATGTACGTTATTATATAATATAAAATATAAAAATCAAGGAAACAATTATGAAAACGGTATTGATAACGGGCGCGTCAAAAGGTATCGGCGCGGAAATCGCAAGGACGCTTGCAAAAGAAGGCTACAACGTCGCGATAAATTTCAACAAAAGCGAAAGCGCGGCGGTCGCGCTCAAAAACGAGCTTGAAAAATATACGTCCGTAATGCTTGTGAAAGCCGACGTGTCGAAGTACGACGAGGTCGCAAGTATGGTAAGCGCGGTCAGGAACAAATTCGGAAGCATAACGCACCTTGTGTGCAATGCGGGAATAAGCGTGACGGGGCTGCTCGAAGACATGGATTTATGTCAATGTGACAGTGTTATTGACACAAATCTGAAAGGCGTTATTTATACCGTGAAAGAAGTAATCCCCGATATGGTGAAAAGAAAAAGCGGCGTTATCGTTAACGTGTCGTCGATATGGGGAAAAACGGGCGCGTCGTGCGAGGCGGTTTATTCCGCGTCGAAAGCGGGCGTTATTGCGTTTTCCGAGGCGATGGCAAAGGAACTCGGGTTGTCGGGAATCAGGGTGAACGCGGTGTGTCCCGGCTGCATTGACACCGATATGATGAGAAAAGAAAACTTTACTGCATGCGAAATGCAGACTCTTATCGACGAAACGGCGATAGGCAGAATCGGCACGCCCAAAGACGTTGCGGACGTAGTGTCGTTTTTGTTGTCCGACAAATCGTCCTTTATCACGGGGCAGGCAATTACCGTCGACGGCGGTTTCATTTAATATTATTTTTCAAAAATCCGACCATGAACGACGTAATCAGACAAAAACTGAAAGATCTTCCGCAAAGCCCCGGCGTATATATTATGTCGGACGCTTCCGGCACGGTCATTTACGTCGGGAAAGCGGTCAACCTTAAAAACAGGGTAAGTCAGTATTTCCATTCGTCCGTAAAAACCGAAAAAACGATGAAACTTGTCGAAAACATCGTCGATTTTCGTTACATTATGTGCGCGACCGAAGAAGAAGCGCTCGTTCTGGAAAACAATCTTATCAAAAAGTACGCGCCGAAGTACAATATTTTGTTGAAAGATGACAAACAATATCCTTTCATCAAGATTAATGTCAAAGAAAAATTTCCGTCGGTGCAGGTCGTAAGGAAACTTGTCGACGACGGCAGCAAATACTTCGGACCCTATATGGTCGGCGTGAACACGAAAGATATTCTGGAACTTATCGGCAGCGCGTTCCCCGTGAGAAGTTGCAATAAGGATTTGTCGCACCTTCCTTCGTCGCACAGACCGTGTCTTATGAGTCATATCGGACGGTGTCTTGCGCCGTGCTCCGGGAACGTCACCCGCGAAGAATACGGCAAGGTAATTTCCGACGTAATATCGTTCTTAAAGGGAAACGACGAAGAGATAAAAAAAGTCATTGAAAAGAAAATGTACGACGCGTCGGCAAGGGAAGATTTTGAAAGCGCACTGTATTTCAAAAACCGCCTGCACACGCTCGATAAACTTATCCGTCAGCAAATCGCCGCACTTCCGAAAGACTACAATATGGACGTGTTTTCGGTTTTGGACAACGGTGTATATACCGCCGTATCGGTGCTTATGGTTCGCGGCGGAAAGCTTGTCGGCGGCGACAATTATCCCGTCGAAAGCATAAATTCAGGCTTAGTAAAACCTGTCGAAAATGCGGAAAACAAAGCCAAAGACGAACTTGAACTTAACAGGAATCTTCTGGAACAATTCATACTGCAATACTATGACAATATGCCGGACGCGCCCGACGAAATCGTCGTAAACACGACTTTACCGTCGGAAAACGCATTGTTAAGCGTGTTATCCGATAAATTCGACAAAAAACTTAATATCATCGTTCCGCAGCGCGGCATAAGAAAACAACTTGTCGAAATGGCGGAAAACAACGCGAAAAACTATCTTGACACCTTTGTCGTAAAACAACTGAAAAAATATAACCTTACCGAAGGTGCGGTGCAGAAACTGCAAGAGATTTTACGTCTTCCGTCGCCGCCCGCTCGTATGGAGTGTTTTGACATTTCGCATTTCAGCGGGACGGACGTCGTCGCGAGCATGACGGTGTTCCAAAGCGGCGAGCCGAAAAAAAGCGCGTATCGCCGTTTCAAGGTGAAAGTCCAGCAGAACAACGACTTTGAAAGCATGCACGAAACGTTGCTTCGCCGCCTTTCGAAAATCGGAAATTCCGAGGACGACAGTTTCAACGCGCACCCGGATCTTATCGTCATCGACGGCGGAAAAGGTCAACTTTCACGCGCGCAGGACGCAATGCGGGAAGCGGGGGTTTACGTCAATATGATTTCCCTTGCCGAAAGCGACGAAATAATATATTTTCCCGATAAGTCGGAAGGGCTTTATTTGTCGCGCCGTTCGCCTGCGCTTGCGCTTTTGATGAGACTCCGCGACGAGGCGCATCGTTTTGCGGTGGATTACGCCACTCGCCTGCACACAAACCGCTTAAAGGTGTCGAGCCTGAAAGACATCGAAGGCATCGGCGACAAAAAAACGGATATTTTATACAATCATTTCAAAACCATTGACAGAATCAAAGCTGCTTCCGTCGATACGCTTGCGTCCGTCAAGGGCATTTCGAGAGGCGACGCGGAAAAAATCCGCGCATTCTTCGACGGCAAAAATCAAAAATAATTTTTAAGCCTAAAAATCGTTGTTGAAATCGTAAGGATAATATATAATAGTATTTACTTAATTTGAGGTAACGCTTATGAAATATAAGTTTATCGCTTGCGACTACGACGACACGTTGCTTCCGAAAAGCGGCGTGATAAGCGATTTCACGAAAGACACGATACGCGAATATATCGCCCGCGGCGGTAGGTTCGCGATTTGCACGGGAAGAATGTTCAGAAGTATCGTCAAAATCGCGCGGGAATTCGGTCTGCACGGCGAAATCATCAGTTATCAGGGCTCTTTAATCAAAAATATCGACACCGAAGAAACCCTGCTCGTCAACTATATCGACAAAGACCTTGCCGTCGATTACGTGGAATTTATGAAAAAACAAAACGTGTTTCCGCAAGTGTACGTCGGGGACAATCTTTGCGTCGAAAAGGAAAATCCGTACAGCGTGGATTACGCGCGGGTTTGCGGGGTGCCGCTTAACGTTGTCGGGGATTTCAAAGCGTTTTTCAAAACGACGGACGCGCCCGTGAACAAGGTGTATTGCAGCATGGATTCGTCGATAACGGAGCCGGTCAGAAACGCCGCGATCAAGGAATTCGGCGACAGGCTTTTAATCAACAGTAGCAAGCCGTACAACGTCGAGGCGGTCGACGCGCACGCGTCTAAAGGAAAAGCGGTCGAGTTTCTTGCAAACAAATACGGCATAAGCCTTTCAGACACGATGACTTTCGGCGACAACCTTAACGATTTGCAAATGATCGAAGTCGCGGGGATGGGCGTTGCGGTCGGAAACGCCGTTGACACACTGAAAAACGCGGCTGATTATATCGCGGAAAACTGCGAAGACGACGGCGTCGCGAAAACCATAAGGGAGTTTTGCTTTTAGGAGATAATTATGAAAATCAATGTCAATACCGGAATCGAAGAAACAAGCGGCGAAATTATCGCTCTTCGCGATTTCGCAAACCTTCTTAAACTGAAAATCATTTATATGAATACCGCGCGGCAAATCACGTTGCAAACGGTGAGCGTCAACCGTCCGGGGCTTATTCTTTCGGGCTTTGACGACTATTTCGCAAGAAGCCGCGTGCAGGTGCTCGGCAACGCCGAAATGTACTATCTTTATCAGATGACCGACGAAAACCGCCGTGCAGCGCTGAAAAAACTGTTCAAAACGGAAGTCCCGTGCATCATAATTTCAAGGGGGCTCGAACCGTGCAAGGATATGCTTGACCTTGCGAAAGAGTACGACACGCCGGTTTTGCAATCGAACGCGATAACGTCGGAAGTCGTCAACGATATCATCAATTTCCTGAACGATTTTCTTGCGCCGAAAACCAGAATACACGGAACTCTCTTGGACATCGACGGCATCGGGGTGCTGCTTACGGGCATCAGCGGTGTCGGTAAAAGCGAAACCGCGCTCGAACTCATTCACAGGGGACATATGCTCGTCGCGGACGACGCTGTCGAACTGAAAGTCATAAAGGACACGATACAAGGCTCCTCGCCCGACAAGATTCAGGACTTTATCGAGCTTCGCGGCGTCGGATTTATCAACGTCAGAAACATGTACGGCGTTGCGGGCATTTTAAGAAAAACCAACGTCGACCTTGTTATCGAACTTGTCGAATACGAAAAATCGCAAAACTATGAACGAAGCGACGCGCCGATGCGTACTTATAACGTTTTGGGCGTCGAAATTCCGAAACTTATCGTCCCTGTCATTATGGGCAGAAACCTTGCGATTATCGTCGAAGTCGCGGCAAAGAATTTCCGCTTGAAGCAAATGGGCTACGACGCCAACGAAGAACTTATCGAAAGAATGCACGGGGATTAACCTTTTTCGTCCGTTTTCATAAAATGGTAAAATGGACGGGATTAAGGTAATCGAAAACGCCGACGGAAAGAAATATTCGTCATTTTTAAGCGGCGGGAAAATCAAAAAACTGTATCTGCCCGAAAACGAAAACGAAGTCGTAAGGGCGGTTGAATATCTGACGGAAAAGAACGAGAAGTTTTTTATTCTCGGCAACGGCACGAACACGCTGATATCCGACGACGGCGTCGGAAACGTGATGTGTCTTAAACGAGTGAAGGGCATCGAAGTCAGAGGCGCAGAAATTGTCGGGCGTTGCGGCGAAACGATGAAAAGTTTGTTTTGCGCGGCGTTAGACAAAGGGCTTTCGGGACTTGAAGGACTTTCGGGAATCCCGGGGACGCTCGGCGGCGCGTTAACGATGAACGCAGGGGCGTTCGGCGCGGAAATCGGGGATTATGTCACTGAAATAACCGTTTTACACGGCGGAATCGTGCAAAAAATCCAAAAATCCGACCTGTGGTTTTCGTATCGGGACAGCGTAGTGAAAAAGAAAGGCTACGTCGTTCTGTCGGCAACACTAAGGTTGAAAAGGCAAGACAAAAACCTTATCGCGGCGCGCGCGAAAGAGTGCGAAACAATACGGCGGGCGGCGCAACCCGACAGTCCGTCGCTTGGAAGCACTTTCAAAAAACACGACCTTGTGAGCGCGGCGTATTATATCGACGCACTGAATCTTAAAGGGTTTTCGGAAGGCGGCGCGAAGGTGTCCGAAAAACACGCCGGGTTTATAATAAACTCGGGCGGGGCGACAAGCCGCGACTACAAAATACTGTCGGACGCGATTTCGGACAAGGTAAAATGCGCGTTTGGCATAAGTCTTGAAAGAGAAATCGAAATAATAGGAAACATATGAAATTTTACGGCGACTATCACACACATTCGGTTTACAGCGACGGACGGGCGAAAATATCCGACGCCGCGCTTTACGCCGGGAAAATCGGTCTGAAAGAACTTGCGGTCACCGACCACGGGTTTGCAAACGTAACGCTGTCGCTGACGGAAAAGAAGTTTGAAAAAGAAATAATCGACGTAAACAAAGTAAGGGAAAATCTTGAAAACGTCAATTTGCTGCTTGGCGTGGAGGCGGATATCGTCGACACGAAGGGCAATCTTGACGTAACGGACAAGCACCTTACGAATATGGATATTCTTGTCGCGGGGTTTCATCGTTTCATCAGAAGCACGTCGGTCAAGGATTATTTTTCATACGTCCTTTTCAACGGGTTCATCACCGACGTTTTCGGCACGACCGCAAAGAAAAAAGCGGCGGCGACCGACGCGTTTATCGCGGCAATCGAAAACAATCCCGTCGATATTTTGTCGCACGTCGGGAATCATGCGATCGTTGACGTAAAGGAAGTGTGCAAAACCGCGGCAAGGTGTGGCACTCTTATCGAAATCAATATGAAACATCTGCCGCTTGTCGAAAGGCTGTTGCCCGAAATGCTTGATACCGACTGCAATTTTATCGTGAACAGCGACGCCCACAAGTTAAGCGCAATCGGCAATTTTAACAGGGCGGAAGAAATAATAAAAAAATACGACGTGCCGCATACACGCGTCGTAAACCTTGACAAAAAGCCCGAGTTCACAAGGCTTGCCGACTGGAAGAAAAAACATGGAAAAACTGAACTTTAACAGATACGCAAAAAACGAATTACTGACGACGGAATTTGAAAACAAATGTTGCGCGACGGCATGGCTATCCGCCGCGATAAAAGCAATCGGCAGTTTAAGAATACTGAAAAACAAAACCGAGCTCGTTTTCGAGTCGCAGGACTACGAATATATAAAATCGACGGCAATCGCCGTCAAAACGACGTACAACGCGGAAATCGACGTTGACGTTACGAACGTGAACACGGGGCTTCAAAAGGGCAAACTGTACGTTATGAAAGTGCCGCCCGCAATCACGCACGATATGTTGTACGACGCCGGCATTATCAGAAAAACGAAAGACGGCTATGACTTTGTCGAAGGTATCGACAACAAGGTCGTGATGAACGAGTGCTGTGCAAAGACGTATCTGAAATCGCTGTTCGTGGCGACGGGCTCTGCAAACGTGCCCGAAAAACTTATCGGCGAAGACGCGGATATCGAGTCGTCTGGAAGCGGGTATTATCTGGAATTTGCGCTTCCGGACGAAACGTATGCTTTATCGGTCAAAAAACTACTGTTAAGTTTCGATATTGTCGCAAAAACGGTGGAACGAGGCAATAAGTTTATCGTGTACGTCAAGGAAAGCGAAGTCATTTCAAACTTCTTTGCGCTGCTCGGCGCGTCCGAAACGGTGCTTTATATGCAGGACGTAATGATTGAAAGGCTTGTCAACAACAACGTCAACAGAAAGAGCAACTGCTCCGTCGCGAATATGGACAAGACGGCAATCGCCAGCACGAAACAGCTTCTTGCGATTGAAAATATCGAAAAGAATTTCGGCGTGAAAAGGCTGAGCGAAGAGTTGCGATCTCTTATCGCGCTGCGAAAAGAATACCCCGAGGCAACGCTTGATTTCTTTGCCGAAAAACTCGGCGTGAGCAAAAGTTGCATCAACCACAGATTCAGAAAAATAATCTCGATTGCGGAAGAACTTTCTGCCGCAAACGACGCGGAGAACGAAAATGAGTAAAGAATTCGTCCATCTTCATTTGCATACCGAATACAGCCTGCTTGACGGCGCGGCGAGAATCTCGGGCGAAGGGAAAAAATCCCCCCTTGCCGAAGCGTTGAAAGCAAAAGGAATGACCGCCTGCGCGATTACCGATCACGGCAATATGTACGGCGTTTATTCTTTCATCGAGGCGATGAAAAAAGCGGGCATAAAGCCCATTATCGGCAGCGAGTTTTACACGGTCAGGGATATTAAAAACTGCGATCCGACCGAAAAACGCCATCACCTTATTCTGATTGCGAAAAACAAAACGGGATACGACAATCTTATGAAACTTTCGTCGATATCGTTCAAGGACGGTTTTTATTATCGTCCGCGTATCGATATGAACGTTTTAAGGCAGTATTCCGAAGGAATAATTTGTTTGTCCGCCTGCGTGCAGGGCGAAGTGCCCCGTTTGATTATCGAGGACAATTACGAAGGGGCGAAAAGGTCGGCGCTGGAATTCAAAGAAATCTTCGGCGACGATTATTATATCGAACTTCAGGACCACGGCATTGCGGAAGAAAAGAAAGCGTTGCCCGAACTCGTAAGGCTTGCAAGGGAAATCGGCGTGAAAGTCGTCGCGACAAACGACGTTCACTACATTGAAAAGAACGACGCCGACATGCAGGACGTGCTGATGTGCATCAGTATGAAAAAGCAGCTGACCGACTCCGACCGCATAAGGCTTGAACCCGAGGAATTTTACCTTAAATCGTACGACGAAATGCACGACAAGTTTTCGTGGATCGAGGAAGCGCTTGACAACACCGTCGAAATCGCGAATAAAATCGAATTCGTTCCGGCAACGGCGGCGCCTGCCGGGCATTACGAAATCCCTGAGTTTGCAACCCCCGCAAAATACGATTATCTTCCCAAGGAAAACAACCAAAGGGAAGCGGCATATCTTCGCGACCTTGCGGAAGAAGGCATTGCGAAACGATATAAAGTCGTCACGGACGAGGTCAGGGAAAGGCTGGAATACGAGCTTGGCGTCATCATCAAGATGGGCTTTGCGGGATATTACCTTATCGTCTGGGATTTTGTGAATTACAGCAAAACTCACGGTATTCCCGTCGGACCCGGGCGCGGAAGCGGCGTCGGAAGTATCGTCGCGTACGCAATCGGCATCACAAACGTCGATCCCTTGAAATACGACCTGTTCTTTGAAAGGTTCTTAAACCCGGAAAGGGTGTCGATGCCCGACTTCGATATCGACTTCTGCACGGTCAACAGGGAGCGCACGATCCAGTACGTTCAGGAAAAGTACGGCAAAGACCACGTCGCGCAGATTATAACTTACGGCACGTTGTCCGCACGTGCGGTTATTAAGGACGTCGCGCGCGTTTACAGCATTCCTTACGCCGACGCCGACAAATGGGCAAAGGCGATAAACGACGTCGTACATATTTCGCTGTCGCAGGCTCTCGGTCGCGGGCCGTACAAGGACGACGAAGAAAAGGCGAAAATGCTTTCGCCCGATTTCATCAAATATTACGAAGAAGACGTCACCGCAAAAACGATAATAGATATGTCGTTGCGCCTTGAAAATATGCCCAGACAAACGGGTATGCACGCGGCGGGCGTTCTGATTTGTCCGCGCCCCGTGTGGGATTTCGTACCTTTGCAAAGGAGCGGCGAATATATCACGACTCAGTTCGACAAAAAGCAGGTCGAGGCGATGGGGCTTCTGAAAATGGACTTTCTGGGGCTCAACACCCTTACCGATATCGAAGCCGCGCTTGATTTTGTGGAAGAAACCACTGGGGAACGGCCGGATCTCGGCAAGCTTTCTTTTGACGATCCGAACGTTTATAAACTCATCTCCGACGGCGAAACGAAAGCGGTTTTCCAGCTTGAACAGGAAGGTATGAAAAAGTTCATGATGCAACTTCAACCCAACTGTCTGGAAGAAATTATCGCAGGCGTGGCGCTTTATCGACCGGGTCCGATGCAGTTTATCCCGAACTATATCGATTGCAAATTCCACCCCGAACACATTCATTATCTGCACCCGATGCTTGAAAACTCCCTGAAAGTTACGTACGGCTGTATCGTGTATCAGGAGCAGGTCATGAACATCGCAAGGGAAGTTGCGGGCTACTCGTTCGGAAAAGCCGACGAACTTCGCCGCGCAATGGGCAAAAAGGACGCCGCGAAAATGGCGGCGAACAAAGACATTTTCATCAACGGCAAAAAGGACGAAGAAGGCAACGTTATTATCGAAGGCGCGGTGGCGCGCGGTATGCCGAAAGAGATCGCGTCGGAACTTTTTGAACAAATCACGAAGTTTGCCGCGTACGCTTTCAACAAGTCGCACGCAACGGCGTATTCGGTCATTACTTATCAGACGGCGTGGCTGAAAAGATATTATCCGCTGTGCTTCCTTGCCGCCGTTCTGAACAACCGTATCACGAACGCAGACGAGGTCAAAAACTACGTAAATTACCTTAACACGATCAACATAAAAGTCCTTCAACCCGACATCAATAAGTCCAAAACAAAGTTCAGTATCGAGGGTGAAAATCTGCGCTTCGGGCTTATGGCAATCAAGAACGTGGGCGAGGCGGCGGTTGACGCGATTATTGCCGAAAGAAACGCAAACGGGGACTTTACTGACCTTGAAGACCTGTTAAACCGCGTAAGCGGCGTAAACATCAACAAGCGCATGATTGAAAGTATGATCAAAGGCGGTGTGTTCGATTGCTTTGGGAAAACCCGCGCGACGCTTATGGCAAGTTACGAACAGATTATGGATACCATCGCCCGCGACAAGAAAAACTCGGAAGGCGGACAAATGTCTTTGTTCGACGCGCTTATCGACGACGACTTTGTGAAATTCAAGTATCCCGATATCCCCGAATATACCGAAATCAACAAACTTATGCTGGAAAAGGAAGTCCTTGGAATGTACGTCACGGGACACCCCTTAAACTCGTACAGGCAGGAACTTTCAAAGTTCGGTTTCAACACGTCGATGCTTGTCGTCGAAGCGGACGAAGCAAGCGACGATGACGACGATCAGGGATACCAGAAAGCGGCATACGACAAAAGCTTTGACGGGAAACGCATAAAGCTCGGCGGCATTATAAACAGCGTCGAAAGGAAGTTTACAAAGCGTGGCGACAGCATGGGCGTCGGCGTCGTGGAAGACTTGTACGGACAAATTCAATACGTTTTGTACAGCCGCTCGTTTGAACAATACCGCGATATGCTGAAAGAAAACGCAATCGTCGTAATGGAAGGCACGCTTGTCGTACGCGACGACGAAATGCCGAAAATCAACGTGTTTGCGGTGCATCCGCTTGAAAAACAGGAAGTCGTCGAGGTCAAACCCGTCGCAACTTACGAAGGGAAAACGTTGAGGCTCACAGTACACGGCGCGAAAAACGAAATAATGTCGCTTGTCAAAGAGGCAAGAAACATCATATCGTCCAACAAAGGGCGCAGCAGAGTTTTCTTCGTGTTCGACTGGGGCACCGCCGAAACGCCCGAAAAGGCGGAAATCGGCGACGCATTGCTTGCCGACCTTAAAACCGTTTTGGGGCGCGCGAACGTCGAAGTTACCGAATAAACAAAAATTGACGAATGTAAGGTTTTGGCAAAGCTTTGGGAAAAGCGGTTGACAAAACATATTGTATATTTTACCATAGTGTAGTATGTTTGGAGAACATTTATTATGACGGATTATAAGGAATACGAAGACGTCGCGACAGAAGATTACATCGTCGTGAAAGCATTGTCCGAAGGCGTTCAGGTCATCGGGCTCACAAGGGGCGGCGAAACGCGCTCGCACCACACCGAAATGCTTGACGCGGGCGAAGTTCTCGTGGCACAGTTTACGACAAAAACGTCTGCAATCAAAATAAGGGGCGACGCCGAAATACTGACGAAACACGGCGCTGTCCGAAGCAATAAGAAATAACATTTTTACGGAGAAATAACAATGGCAAAAAACATCGACAAAATCGCCATTCTTACGAGTGGCGGCGACAGCATGGGCATGAACGCCGCAATCAGAGCGGCTGTTCGTTATGCGCTTGGCAAAGGCGTGAAAGTCTATGGCGTAAGACACGGCTATATCGGTCTTATCGAAAACGATATTTACGAGCTTGACTATAAAAGCGTTTCGAATATCATTCAGAAGGGCGGCACAATGCTTCGCACCGGTCGCTCGGATGAATTCAAAGACCCCGAAGTCCTTAAAAAAGGCATCAAAAACCTTACCGACAGGGGAATAAACAACCTTATCGTCATCGGCGGCGACGGCTCGTTCCGCGGTATGTGCGATATCGAACGTTACACCGACGTACATTGCATCGGTATA
>ERZ825525.1194-NODE-1194-length-24874-cov-3.276119_pt1 | contig 24874 bp, 8 predicted proteins | sample MGYA00519930_ERZ825525 | MGnify/ENA primary metagenome ERZ825525 (study PRJEB31778, sample SAMEA3449203) | human gut metagenome | biome: human gut; feature: human-associated habitat; material: faeces | place: United Kingdom | collected 2010/2012 ... | reverse complement strand
CAACTGTACGGCAGATTTTGAATGATACAAAGTCAGCGACGACGAGGCACGGTTTAGCCACTTCATCAATAATTTAAAACGCCGTCGAATAATCGACGGCGTTGTTTTTTTGAATTTTTATCAAGATTAAGCTGCTTTGCGAGCCTTTTCGGCTGCTCTTTCAAGTGCAAGCTTATAATCTTTTTGGTCAGTAAATATTTCGTTTTTATAAGGATTTTTCTTTTGTTCCTTTGCACGCTTAATAATAGAAGCAAATACACAAACATTAGCCACAAGAGCAATAATGGCAATTACGCCTTGCATTGTAGGGTCTGCGTTTGTTGGCGGAACTGTAGGGTCCATATATCCGTCTGCATAAACGGATGTAAGAACCGAGAAGCGGCTCTTGTCTTGGAAAAGAGGAAATACCTGAGCAAACATACACCAAAGTGCAAGTGTGTTAGCTCTGTTTTGAATCCAACCGCCCTTATTCCAAAATGCATTTGCAAATGTAGGAGCAAGAAGAAGTGCAAGGCCGCAATACCAAGAGTGAGTAGGGAGATTATTATAAGTATATTCAAAGTTCCAAAGGTCATAAGCCAAAATATAGCACCATGTCATATCAGGCCACAGCATATCCTGCTTATTCTTTGAGGAATAGATACCCCACCAACCTGTCATACAGAAAATATTTATAATGCCGGCGATACCGTTCACCCAGTTCCACCAGCCGCCATAGAGCCATACATTTTCAGACGAAAGCCACCAGCCGCCTGAAATTCCACCCTTAATTGCCGACTCAAAGTCAGAACCGACTGCGATAAGAATGTTGATAGCGACGATTGCAAACGGGAACACCTTAAACCAATTATTTTTGCCGATGCCCCATTTATACTTAAGCATCATAAAGCCGATACAACCTGCTGTTGCCGCATAAAGCTTTGCATAATGGAACCAGCTGTTCATATGAACATAGGTATCATTTTGAAGTGCCCAATCTGCTCCCTTAGCCGCACCGATATAAATTGCAATGAAATATACCGTCAGTGCTGCCGGTAAAACAAAGAAGCAAAAAATTCCGCCTGCTTTTGTTCGCCTTGCAATTTCATTCATAACGACGAGACCGACAAAGACCATTACCCAGCCGAGAAGTTGCCAGCCTGCCATGTCGCCGTAAATTTGGAATAACATTGTCATTCCCCCTCCTCTAAAAAAGTTAAATAAAAATCATATCATCAAGACAGAGCGCATTAATATGCTACCGTGCCTCAATTTCCTTTATCATAATTTCATTACCCGAAAGAAGATAGGTTTTTTCGCTTTGACAGTAAGGGCAAATTTTACCATACTCTACGGTTTTGTATTTGCCCTTGCAGCTTTCGCAATACGTTACTGCCGGGATAACTTCTACCTTAAGTTCTGCCCCATTCATAAGCTCACTCTTTGAGCAAGCCCATTTCCAACAATCCTCAAGATAATCGTGGAGCACACCCGAAACCTCGCCTATTTCAACCGTAACAGACGATACCGTTTCGAGCATATTTTCCTTGCCTACATCTTCAATTTCGTTAATGATATGAAAAACTATACCAAGTTCGTGCATAATTAATCCTTTTTAGCCTTTTGAGCTTTTTTAATCTTGAAATTACGCTTAATCATATAAGGCAAAATTGCTTTCATCTTGTCATCTGAATTAACCATTGTGCTACATTCGGGATTATCTCTGAAAAGATGAATTGCATCAAATTCGCACTTGGTAGTACAAATTCCGCAGCCTATGCACTTATTTTCGTCAACAACGGATGCACCGCAGCCAAGACATCGTGCAGTTTCTTTTTTAACCTGCTCCTCTGTAAGGGGAAGATGAGCATCCTTAAACGAAGATTTAGCGTCAATTTTCTTATTAATATTCGGGATTTGACGTGAGGAATTATCGTAACTGTCAACAAGGATATCGTTTTTATCAAGCATTATGAAATCACGTCTGTTTCTGCCGACTGTAAGGCTTGCGTTGAAATGAACAAACCTATGGATTGACTCTGCACCCTCTCTGCCGGCAGCAATAGCGTCAATGGCAAAGCGAGGGCCTGTGTAAACGTCACCACCGACGAAAATATCCTTTTGCTCTGTTTGATAAGTAAGACTGTCTGCCTGAGGAGCGTTACCTCTGCCAAGTTCTACCGCCTCACCGTCGATAAGATTACCCCATTCAATTGACTGACCGATTGAAAGATAAATACGGTCACATTCAATTGTTTGAGTATCATTTTCGTCATACTGAGGGTTAAATTTGCCGTCTGCATCCTTAACACTTGTGCATTTTTTAAGCACTACGCCCGTCACCTTGCCGTTTTCTGCAATAATTTCCTTAACGCCCCAGCCGTTGTTTATTTGAATACCCTCGTCCTCGGTTTCAAAAATTTCCTCTTCGCTCGCAGGCATTTCCTCTCTGCTTTCAAGGCAGAACATACCCAAAACATCAGCGCCACAACGCTTAGTCGAACGAGCAACATCAACGGCAACATTACCACCGCCGATAACAACGGTTTTATTGCCTTTAAGGTCAAGGTCGTGATTTTCGGCAATCTCGTGGAGAATATCAACAGCGCTCATAACACCATCTGCGTCTTCGCCGTCAACGCCCGATTTTCTTGAGTCTTGACAGCCGATAGCAATATAAAATGCCTCATATCCATCATTGCGAAGTTCGTCAAGAGTGATATCCTTACCGACCTCTACGCCGCATTTAATCTCAACACCAAGCGCACGAATAATGTCAATCTCCGCCTCAACAACATCCTTTTCAAGCTTATATGACGGGATACCGTAAGTAAGCATACCGCCGGGTTTTTCATTCTTTTCAAACACTATAGGTCTGTATCCCGTAAGTGCAAGATAATATGCGCACGAAAGGCCTGCCGGTCCGCCGCCGATAATGGCAATTTTATTTTTAAACTCGCCCCTATTTGAAGGTATTACTTTTTTAGGAATATATCTTGTTTTACTGTCAAGGTCCTTTTGAGCGATAAAGCGCTTAACGTCATCAATAGCAACCGCTTCATCAAGAGTTGCTCTTGTGCAAGCCTCCTCGCATCTCTTATTACAAACTCTGCCGCAAACTGCAGGGAAAGGGTTATCCTTTTTAATAAGAGCCAAAGCATCGGTATATCTACCCTGAGCCGCCATTTTAAGATAGCCTTGAACTGCGACATGAGCGGGGCAGGCAGTCTTGCAAGGCGCTGTACCTGTATCGTAGCAATTAATTCTGTTTTTATCTCTATAATCAGGCGACCATTTTTCCTTGCCCCATTTAACTGCGTCGGGAAGTTCTTGCTTAGGATATGTAACAGCAGAGCCGTCTTTTTTGCAAAGCTTTTGACCGAGTTTAACTGCACCGGCAGGGCAAAATTCAACACACTTGCCGCAGGCTACGCAATCCTTAGCCTCAACCTTAGCCACATACGCCGAGCGTGACATATTAGGCGTATTAAAAAGTTGAGAGGTACGAAGCGCATTGCATACCTTTACCTGGCAATTACAAATAGCAAAAATTTTATTTTCACCGTCGATATTGGTAATTTGGTGAACAAAACCGTTATCCTCGGCACGCTGAAGAATTTCCATAACCTTTTCACGTGTGATATAGTGGCCCTTATTTGTTTCAACAAGGTAATCCGCCATATCGCCGACACCGATACACCAATCCTCAGGGTCATCGGCACAGCCTTCGCCGCACATTGCACGGCTATAACGGCACGAACACGGGCCTGCCGCATATTTGCCGTCATATTTATCAAGCCAATGAGAAATATGTTCCACATCAGCAGACTGATTTTCCATTGAAATTGCCTTTTCAACAGGGATAACGTGCATACCTATTCCGGCGCCTCGGAGGCACCATCGGCGTAGTTGCTTCAAGCGGAAGCTGAGTCATACGCTCAAAGAAATTTGCGACCTGCGGATGCTCACAAATATTATCCCATTTCATATTAAAAAATTCTGCGCTTCCGGGAACGAACATAGGAAGCACATATTGCTTTTCATGCTCCGGATTTTCCCAATTAAATTCAACAAGACCTACATTTGCCATTTCCTTAAGAAGCGGCTCAAGGTAAGCGGCACTTTTGCCCGTAGCTTTCATAATTTCTTTAAGCTTCATACCCTTGTGTACCTTCATCTTAAGGGCAACCTCTGCCATCTCGTCTGTTACAATTGAAGCAAGACCCCAATATTCAGGGTCGTTAACGGTAAGCTCTTTGCCTACCTTTGGAAGCCACGGCAATTTATACAAAACTCTGTCTGTAATATGCTTGCCGAGTGCCAAAATCAAAGGACGTGCAGGCTCGTTTGAATGATTTTCATAATAATGCATCACTCTGTCATCGTACACCCTATCCTCAGGCGGCTTGACAGTATCGAATTTGTATTCATACTCCTTATTTGACATAGTATTCTCCCTCTAAAATATACATCTTATGTCATAAATTACAATTTCATTTTATATGTTTGTTAATTATTTGTCAATATACAATTAAAGGCAAAATGTCATATTCGGGAATGATTAATATTTAGTTTATTTTTTTATTCAAGGTTTTAAAAACGCAAAAAGAGACGGCATTTCTGCCGTCTCCAAATGCTTTAATCAAAGTGTCAGATTAGTCATTTCCACCGAAGCCCCAGTCAGTACCACCGGATGTAGTAATAACATCAGCTGTCTGAGAAAATTCATTAACCTCTGACACCGGCTTTGTATAAAGCTCTTTCATTAGGTGTGTCCTCCTTAATTTATCAAAGCTCGCCTCCACCCCTTAAGGCAGAGGTGAAAGCTTTACTAAATTGTGTTAATTAAGCATTATAGTCGTAAAGTGATGCTTCTGAATAGTAAGTATGAACATTACCATCTGCATCCTTAGTAACTACGAATGCTCTTGCGCCGGCAACGCCTGTCTTTGCAGTAAGACCGTAGTTCAAACCAATCTGTGAAGCGTTGGTGTTGTTATAAATAACTCTAACCTTACCAGGATTTGTACCTGATGCAGTATTGCCAACGTTTTCAAGTGTAAGGTCAGAAGCTGTTACATTCTTACCATATACGAAGCCCTGGCTAACTACTGTCTCATTATCAGCAACAGTACGTGTTGCAACAAAGAGAACGTCACAATCTGTAGCTGAAGGACGAGTTGTTGAAACGATAGCAACCTGAGTCTTAGAAGTGTCATCAGCCTTTGTAACTGCTGTGAGTTCGATATCCGAAGCACAGAAGAATGAGTATGATTCACCGTAACCAACTGTTGCGCCGTTTACTGTCCATGATGTTGCGCCTGCCTTAGTAACTGTTACCTTAGCGTCATATGCAACATTTTCAGCCTTGTCAGTGTAGTCAGTGCCGTTAACTGTGATTGTTGCGCCTGCAGCCTTAACTGTGTAAGTCTGAGTAGCATCCTTCTCATAGATAGCTCTGATGGTCTTACCTTCTGTAAGAGCGGTAATCTCATCGTTTGTAAGAGCCCAGCCCTTGAATGTATAACCAGGATAGATAGGAGCAGTTGCAGGAACCTTAATGTCAGCACCGCTTGCTACTTCCTGAGTTGATACAACGTTACCATACATATCAATGAATACAACTACGAATGTTGATTCAGCTGTTTCTGTAAATACAGGAGTTACCTCTGTATCAGCAACTGCTGTGAATGAATATGTTTCGTTAGTTGAAACGAGCTTGTTAGCAACCTTCCAACCTACGAACTCTGCACCCTCATTAGCCTGAGTTGTAAGAGTTACAGTTGAGTTAGCAGGAACCTTAGTAGTCTTACCGTTTGTTGCGTCCTCGCTGTTAAGAGTTGTTGTACCGTAAGCAGTCTTAGCAACTGTGATGTCATAACCCTTAAGCTGAGGAAGAACCTTAGTTTCGAGAACCTGACCGCAAATTGTACAGCTTGTAACTTCTGAACCCGGCTTATCAAGTGTAGGCTCTGTTACAACAGGTGTACCCTTTGTGCAATCTTCTGTTACAACATTAGCAACTTCGTCATAGTTAGCGTTTGCTGTTACAGCAGAAACTGCCGGCCAGCTATAAGTTGTATGGCTATGAGTCTTACCATTTTTGTCAGACTCAGCAGCTGTAGGAGCTGTGTTTGTCTTTGGAGCTACAGGAGTAGCGCCTGCAGAAAGCTTCTGAGTATCAACTACAGTACCTGCAGCGTTTGTAAATGTGATTGTATAAACCTTAACAAGAACAAGACCCTTAACTGCATCTTCAAGAGCAGTTGCAGCAGCAGTTACCTGTGCCTGATCTGTATAAGCTTCAACAGTAGCCTTAGCGTTAGCTTCAAGAGCAGCTGTTACCTTAGCATAAGATTCTGCTGTGTAATCGTCAGCCTTTACAGCCTCTGCCTTAGCAAGTGCAGCATAGTAAGCTGTACCGTCAAGCTTATCGTCCTTAGTCTGAGTATCTACATGATTACATACAGTACATGTTCCTGTAAGAACAGTACCTGAAACAAGTGTATGCTTGCTTGTCTCTGCATAAGTAATGTTACAATTTTCCTCAGCTGTAGTAGCAACCTCAGTATAAGTAGTATCTGCAGTAGCAGCTGATACTTCCGGCCATGAGTAAGTTGTTACTTCGTGCTTATTATCGCTCTTATAATTTACAGCTGCAGCAGTATTTGTTGAAGGAACTGTTGGAGTATCGCCTTCTTTAACTGTCTGCGTATCAACAGTCTTGCCGTTGATGTCATTAAATGTAATAGTATAAGTCTTAGTTTCAGGTGTTGAATCCTTTGCATAATCTGTCCAAATTAATGCCCAGTTAGCAAAAGTGCTATGTGTATCGTCATGTGTAATAAGGAACAATTCAGGATTTACTGCATTACAGTTATTTGGTTCACCTGTACCGTCAATTGAAGTTCTGTAATAAGGCTCAAACTCTGTACCTGCAATATCTGTGTCAAATGTAAATACATCTGAAAGGTCACAATCCTGAAGAACTTCAAAACTATATACAAAAGAAACAATACCGTACTTACCGAATGGTTTTGTGCCGTCATCACCAATACCAATATAGTTAGATACTGACTGATCACCTGCCACAGCAGCCTTACCTGTAACTGCACCATAGAATGTACCATCTTCAACATTTACATTGTTTCCTGCAAAGGCTAACGCTGTAGGATAAAATTGAGTACCATCAGCGATACATCCTGCTGCACCTGATACAACTGGCTTCCAAGTATCACTACGTGATGGCTTTGAAGAATAGGCAGCCGCTTTAAGATAGTCCTTATTAAACTTACCCTTGAACTGACCGTTTTGAAGAACGTCAAAACCACCAAATTCAACTGTTACAGCAATACGGTCGCCTGCTTTAAGCTTAGCCGGGTTAAGAAGGTTTCCGGCTTCCTTAACTGCTTCGTAAGTATGTGAAGCATCTACACCGTAATAATTATCGATATAATCTTTTACATAGTCAGTAACAGCGTTTTTATTACCAGCTTTTTTATCAGCAAAAGCTTTTGCAATTCCTGCATTAGTGCCCTGTGAAGATACAGTGGCAGCAACTACAGGCTTGTAGTCGTTACGGTGGTCTTCATAACCACTGTTAGCATAGTCTTCAACTCTACCACCGAACTTAAAATTCCATGAGCCTTCAGTGTTATAGGACTCGTCACTGTTATAACTCCAATATTCAGGAGTTGACTGAAGCTTTGAAAGGCTTGTATCAACGCCATCATCAACCCACCATTTTCTGTTCTTAGTAACAGTATAATCTGTTGCACCAAACATATCAGGTGCATCAGGAGTACCTGCTAAAGCAGAAAACGGAACGGAGAATGCAACCATAAGAACTGCAAGAAGAACAGCTATTGCTTTTCTAAATGTCTTTTTCACTTAGAAATCCCCTTTATTTATTTTGAAAAAAATCACTTTATCTCTAATCCGTTATAATAATTGGAACCAGATGCACAAGCATAAACTGCTGTTGCATCGGCACCTGTTACAACGCCGTCACCGTTAAGGTCATAGTTTAAATCCGTTTGCTTTGAAGCAAAAAGATATACACTTGTTGCATCGGCAGCTGTAATTATACCATCCTTATTAAAATCACAAGCCATCATAGGGATAACCGCATTAGTAATATCGGCACCGTTTACGATAACGGTAACGTCATTACGAGCTATTGCATAATCAGACGAGATTGAAAGATAGTATGTTCCGTCCTTTAACGAATCAATAGAGAAAGCGTTTACACCATCTTTAAGAGATGATGTGGTTGTACCGACAAGCTCGGTACGAGCTGAATCGGAATATACGTTAACCGTATATTCACCGTAAACAGGCTTATTGGCAGTATCGCCTTTCGCATTTGTCATAATAACAAGCGAGCCGTTTACGCTATGACCGGTTGACGGTGAAACGTCACAGGTCATTAAATATAGAGAACCGGGATAATCGGCAGATTTGGTAACAAGAGCATACTCATCGTCAAATCCGTCATTATAATTAGCCAAAACGAAAGTCTTATTTGGGTCTGTTGAAACCGAAATAACATCAGCGGCGTCACAATCCTTTGCAAAAGTAACCGAGAAGGTTGCAAGCAACGTGCCGTCCTTTGTTACAGATGAACAAGTGTCAGCATCTGAAACAAAGCCGAATACCAAATTAGAATCATTCGTTACGGTTCCCATCGAAGATACGCCGGCAACCTCATCAGAAAGAAGAGCCTTAGGCTCACTCTGCACCGATACATCCGAAGAATAGGTTGATGTAACCTGCACAACCGATAACTCGGTAACGCCCTCTAAATAAAAGCTGACGTCGTATGTACCGGCAGGTAACTTATCACCGTCGTATTGTTTGCCGTTAGAATCTGTGTATGTGCAATAAACGTTCGGGCTCTCCGTTCCGAGCGCAGCAGCATACGAAGTACGAGGAAGGCACACAACAAGCGCAACAAAAGCCAAAAACGCAAGTGTACCGAAAATAACACCTACTCGTTTTTTCGCAATTGTATTCATTGGTGTTACCTCCTTGTTAAAAAAATTGCTTAATTTGGGGAGAAGCAGAATCGCCGTGAAGGGCAAAGACAAAATCGGTCAGAAAACATAAAAATATGAAACCAAGCAACTTTGGCAAAAGCCAAACACCGTGAAACACTAAATATTTACTAAATGAAACTGCCCATAGCCTCCCCGCCCAAAGCGGGCATAGTATATAAACGGCAAAAGCCGAATATATCAAGACAAAGCAAAGCCATAGCTCTGCTTAATTAAATGATAACACAAGTTATCGTAATTTTCAAGTAAAACTTCTTAGGGACTTTCGCCCCTAAGAAGTATAGAAGCTAATATTACTTAATAGTAACAGCAGGAAGTGCGATAGCAGATGATGCAATAGCATAAACAGTTGTAGCATCCGCACCGGTTACCGAGCCGTCACCGTTAAGGTCATAACGAAGATCAGCAGCCTTAGAAGCAGCTGAATATACAGCAGTAGCATCTGCGCCGGTTACATTGCCATCCTTATTGTAGTCACAAACAACCATTGCAATTGCAGGACCTGCAATATCAGCGTCACCAACAACAATGCTTACTGTACGTGCAAGAGCGAATTCAGAAGTAATTGTTACTGTATATGTGCCAGGTGCAAGGTCAAGACTAATCTCGTTTGCATCAGTTGTAAGGTCAAATGGCTTTTCAAGAACAGGAGTGTTTGCACTGTCATAAACAGTTACTTTATATGTTCCGTTTACGCCCTTATTGTTAGTAGCGCCCTTTGAAGATGTTGCTACAACAAGTGAAGCAGTAACATTATGAGTTGACGGAGCCAATGACTCAACCGAAGGAACGATTGTAGTATTGCCTGTAACAGTAAGCTCATACGGGAATGCTGTTGCTGTATCGTCAAATGTAAGTTTGTCGCCGTTAACAGTAAGTTCAGGTTTAAGAGTATAACCATCCTCTGCTGTTACATTGATTGAAACAACCTGACCCTTTTCTACAGCTACAGGACCTGAGTAAGCAACGCCGTCGATTGTTACTGTAGCACCTGCAACAGGAGTTACAGTAAGCTCACAGCTCTCAAACTCGGTAAGACCGATTTCAGCTGCCTGAAGTTCAGTATCAACATTGTAAATCTTAGCAAGCTGAGCGTCATAGTTCTTACGGTCATTGATATTGAATGTGCCGGAATTCTTATACTTATAAGAACCGTTACCATAGTTAGCAAGGTCAACTGCGGCAGCAAGAGCTCTCACGTATCTGTTCCAAGATGCTGATGAGTACTTTGTTGCGCCTTCGTTAACAAGCTTACCTGATGCATCAAATGAACCAAAGCGTGGGTTAGCTGCTACGCCATTCTTAGATACGGTTGCTTCAGTAGCAACTGTACCATCCTCATTGTATGTAGCAGGTGTTGCCTTGAGCATTGAGTAAGCATTACCCGATGCACACTTGATTTCATTTTCAAGCTGCTTGCCCTGGTAACCACGTTCAATAACTGCAGAAGCGAATATGTTAAAGAGTTTAACGTATTCTTTTGCCTGAACAGAAGATACTTCAGAAGCTGTGGTATAAGTAAACTTAGTACCTGCATTCTTGAGGTCATTCATAAGCTTAGCAGCGTCAACATAAGACATACCGTTTCTTTCAACAGTCTTGCCTGTTGTTGCGTCAACGTAATCAACGTCAACTGTATACTGCTGTTCAGCCTTCTTTGCATATTCTACCATCTTATTATATGTAAGAATATCAAAGTTAATTTCTTCAAGACCGTTTCTAAGCTCAGAAATCTCATTGTAGAGTGTTGATGATGAGCTGATAAGGTGAGACTTAACTACGCTAAGAACATATTCAAGTCTGTCATTAGCCTGAGTAGCAATACCACGATTATCTACTGAATCCATCTCGCCTGAGTTAGGAATGAGCTGATACTCAGCTGATGGGAACTTACATGCCCAATTATCGCCTGAGTTGCACTTTTTGCCTTCAGCATTTCTGTATACATATTGAACCTGATTATAAAGAGGCTCGTTATCTTTGTTCGTATCCTGAGTAGTTGTCGGTCTCTGCCATGGGCCGCCAGGATATGTATCGAGATCCCATTTTGTAGCATACTTAACTGAGTTAGTAAGGTAATAGTTACCGTCCTGACCGAGTGTTACATTAGCCAATGCAGCATCCTTGCCATTCTTAACATCTGATGATGTAAGCGGTTTTGGTGAGTAAATAGGCATTGTACATTTCTCATCGGAATAGTAAATTCCCTTTACGCCACCACTGGTTGCACCTGTTGTAGCGTCTATTGTGCCGCCGACATAAGCAGTTGCTTTAACCGATTCAGGGATTGTGTAGCTTACCTGAGTACCCTTTACAGTAAATGTTACTGTTTCGTTAGAGGTTGAGTAAGGAACGTATGCACGATCGCCTGTTGCGGAAGTTGTAACTGAAGTTGTAACTGCATACTCTGTTTTATCTGACTGAGTAAGAGCTGATTCAGCAGTGTAAGGAGCAGACTGAACGCTAAGTACATTCATAAGAGCATCCTTAGCCAAATCATAAACTGAACCGATAGATGCATCCTCTTTGAAGTCGGATGTTTTATAGTTAGCCATGATATTGGCAAGTTCTTTATAGTTCTTATCAAGTGAGCCGGCTGAACCGCTTTCACCGATAACAAGCTGGAAGCTGCCTGTCTTATAAGAACCTGAATTATAGAAGTTAACATTAACATCATAAGTGCCGGTCTTAACAGTAGCCTCACCGTCGAAACCAAACGGTCTGTAGTTATTAACAGCATTTGAACCAAATGTTTGCTTTGAGGTATTTATATAGATAGCATCAATACCGGTACCGAGTGTAACCATATTAAAGATGTTATCATAGTTATATTTACCGCCGGTCTTAAGATACATTGTATCATAAATACCGCTTTCATTGATATGGTAACCGGCAATAATCTTAGCATCAAGTGCTTCCTGAAGAGTGAATGCAACGTGAGTTCTTGTTTCAATCTCCTTGCCCTCATTTTGCTTTGAAATGTTACCGATTTCCTCAGAAGTATAACCTCTGTAGTAGTCAACAGCACCAAGGCCGCTACCTGTAGAACCGTTTGTATAGTTACGTTGCCATTCGCCGAACTCGCCTGAGCCTGCAGATGTTTCTACACGATAGTCATACATACCAATCTTAAGAAGGTCACCTGTTGACTTATCCCAACGAGCAATAGCGTTTTTTTCGCCGATATCTACTGTTGTTAAATTAGAATCATCGAATGCCGTAGCTGCAGTAGTAAGGTTATTTGATTCATAGCCGGATTTTCTGTCAAAGAAGAATACACCGTCAATGCTCTTTTCCTTACTGCCGCCCTTCATAAAGAATGAATACTGAGCGATTTCGTTAAGCTTGTTAGAAGCGATAACCATCTTATCAGGATAGTTTGCAGAGATATTACCGCCGATACCTGTAAGAGAATGAACGGTTACACCGTTTTCTTCTTGGTCAGAGCCGTCTGTCTGCTGGAATGTAGAGTTGAAGTTATAATCAGCATCATAAAGAGCATTTCTGAAGCTTACTTCACTTGTAAGAAGCTTATAAGCTGTTACAGTATTGCCTCCATAAAGAACATTGCCCTGATCATCAACGATATCATAATTTACAACAACACGGCATGTGTTTGTTGTATCAGAACCTGAAACATCGAATGGAACTGAAATATCAATTTTAGCATTCTTACCCGGCTCAATAGGAGTTTCAGGGAAAGATAATTCCTCAGGAGTTTCCGGATTATAAACATCATATTGAAGCACGCTTGTAATCTGTACATAGTAACGTGAAAGCTGAGTAGGCTTGCCGTCCTTAATGTACGATGCATTGATACCTACTGAGTTGTTTGTAACAGTAAGTGCATCATCATAATATTGATTTGAAATACAGCCTGTTACGGTGTTAGAACCGAATGAAGCAGTAGCCATCTTGAGCTGATGCTGACCAAGTGTAGTCAATGCATTAGGAAGGAAGCTATTAACTGCCTGTACTGCGAAACAGATACCTCTGATAATAGAATCAGAGTAGGTCTTAGGACCGTTTGTACCGTATCCGCCGAACTCTACAAAGTTACAGATAAGCTTTTGGAATGCACCCAAGCTCTTGCTTGTACCTGCGAGTACCTTAACCTGGAAGAAATCATCAAACGGATGAGCACTTGTAGCATCAGGAACGATTGTCTTAAAGCTCTGTCCGCTGTAACGTGCGCCAAACAATCCGTTAATGAGATCCTTAAGTAAATCATAAATTGTTACGACGATTGAAGTCTTTTGGATAGGCTCTGCAGAAACGATTGTAAATAACTGGTTAAGGAAGTTAGATACGCCGCAAAGACCTGTTTTTGAATTTTCTTTACCAATATCAAGGAATGAAAGAACAATGTTGTTCCAAATAAGTTCCTCTGAATTGAATTTAGCATAACCTGTACCCTGAAGTGTACCGAGAACAGGCATAAGCTTATTAGCTATTGCATTAATGTTTTCCCAAAGAGTATTCTTTGTTGTGATAAGGCTGTTGCCGTTTTCATCACAAATACCGAGGAGAGCACCTACGCCCATAGCTCTTTCGCCCTTGTTTACAGCCTTCTCCATTGCATGGTCGCCACCGTAGTAGCAAACTACAGAATTAAGAAGGTCAAAGAGTGTTGTTTTAGAATCAACAGCTGCTGACTCTGTCTTCCAAGTATTGCCGTTTTCGTCCTCAAGAGGAACGTAAGCCTCAATTACATAAGCAACTGCGTCACGAGCCATTGGAAGAATTGTGCCTTCAAGTGTTGCATTGATTGTTCCGTCGCTGCCAATCTTTACAAGCTTTGAATAATCCTTGTTAGGCATTGAGTATGATAAATATTCCTTAAGGCATACATAAGCTACTGCTTCTGCATCCTTACATCCGTCCCAATCAGAAGGATGGATAATTTTCTCAAGCTTGCCTGAGCCAAGATTTACCTGACCGATACAAGCAACGAGCATAGGAATCATTGCTTCTTCAAGATTCTTCTCTGTAAGAGCAGCGCTGGCGCCGTTCTTTGTGTAGAAAGCTTTAAGAATGTTAGCGTCTGTAGCGTCTGCTGTGTACTGAACCATCTTGCAAGCGTTGCCAACGAGTGTTGAAACGATTGACTTAATTGCTGCTGCGTCAATAGTTGCAAAATCACCGGTTGTTGTCATTTCAGGACGTGTGCCGATAACGTTGCCGCTCTGTGGGAACAAGTCCTTAACTGCTGCAACAAGTGCGTCATTAAAGCCTGCTACCATTGAGCTGTACTTTGAATAGCTATCGCTAAAGAACTTATCGAGGTTTGGAGTACCTGTTTCTGCAAAGTAAAGATTGATAGGACCTGTTGTTACTTTAAAGCCGTAATCAGCAAGTGGGCTGTATCTTAACTTAGCAAAAAGTCTCGTTGCGTCGATATCTTTCCAAGAACCTGTTGAGTCCTCGGCAGCTGTACGATCATAAGTTACCGTCTTCTTAACATAAGCAAGGAAATCATCTGCTGTGTCAAACTTATAATCCTTATATACTGCATTTGCCCATTGATCGAGCTTAGCCTGTGTATAGTTTGCAGCAACATCATTATCATTCCACTCGCCCTTTTGGTCGAAGAAATAATAATAGTTGTTATCAAAGTTAGCGCCGTGACCCTTATCAAATCCGTCATTTACGTGAAGGAGTTTGACTGTACCCTTGAGAACTGTATCCCAGGCAAGGTCAAGAGCTCTGTAACTGAAATCAAAAAGATTATCGGTTGCCTTAAGTGTTACCTTTGTGGTTGATTCTGTTGCATAACCGTTTTTGTCAGGAGCACCGTAAGCAAAGAGAAGAACGTTAAGAGGATTACCCTCATCATCTTTAAATTCATCTGAATATATAAGGTTAGGGTCATAACCAAGCTTTGCAGCTGCAGTAGCGTAGTCAGAACCGCTTGCCTTCATTTCAGCTTTAATCTTCAAATAACGTGTAGCCGATGTATCCTGAATTGCTGTTTGCGAATCAGCATCTGTGTATTCTTGATTATATGTAACAAGTACACTAATCTTATCAAGAAGCTCTGTTGTAAGTTTATTAATAAGCTGGTCATCATAAACCCATGTTGCAGTACCGTTCTTGAAATTATTAATTTCATCTTCTGTATACCAATTAGTATATTGGAAAATAAGGTTTTGAGCAACATTGTATACTAAGTTTGTTTTATACTTCGTATCTGTAAAGCCCAAAAGATTACCTATAATCTTATATACGTCAAGGTTTGCAACGTTACCGAGAGTACCGAGAGTAAATTCACCTCTAAGCACCTTGCCTAAAATATCAGTGCCGTTATAGTCGCAAGAAAGGTTTTGGAAAATACCGATTACGCTTCTTAAAATATCAGTTGAAGATGCAGTTTCTCTTGAAATACTCCAATCCTTAGTGGCAACAGCCTTAAAGTTAAGGTTGCCGGCATCACCGAGTAAGTTACCGTATTGATTAAGAAGATCAGCAACACCCCTAAGTGTAAAGAAGATTTCATCAACACTGTGAGTACGTACCGGAATGTCTTTTTTAACAAGACCAAAAGCATTAAGCTTAAGTGTACGGCTGTTGCTGTCCCATGTGATATACTGGGTAATACTTGATGGAAGGTTTTCAAGAAGCTTATCAATCTGCGGACCGTATTCGGCAAGCATCAAATCAGCATAGTCAAGTAAAGCTGTAGCTACCTGTTCATCGGAAAGAATAGCCCACGCCAAATCGTTATATTCGATTGAATCGTCGGCATATGTCTTTTCACTGCTCATAGTATCAGCATAAGCAGTTAAAGCACCGGTAAAGCAGGAAGCTGCCATAAGCACTGCCATAAATAATGCCAGAAGCTTATGTGAAAACTTTTTTGCCTTCGTTTTCATTTTTTACCTCCATTAAATTTAAAATTAATTGAATAATAAAGTGTTAACATATTGCAGGGGAGCCTGTCACAATCTCTGACCATCAGGCAATCTGAATTAGACTGAAGGTCGGCAAAGCCAAACCGTTGCACCAAAAACTGCGCAATATGTGCTTTAAACACATTATAATTATTACATAAGGCAACAAAAAAGTCAATAAAGACAAACGACAAATGATATTTTTGTAACAATGTCCAAAAAAGCAAACTTATTTTTGACACCTTGCACAAATTATTAACTAAAAGTTTACAATTTGTTTATAATTCGGTGCCAAAAAACGCTTAATTTTCCGTAAGTAAAGCTGTGATACTTTACACAAAATTTACATTTGTAAAGATGTTTGCCTTTACAAAGTGAACAGAATTTTACCCGACTTTATATGGATTATATTACGTTTTACAGTCAATTTTCTGTCGAATTATGTTTGTTAGACTTTTTATGTTGTATTGTCTATTTTGCAACTCTCTATCGTCAAAAATCAATGCGAAAATATGTGAAAATTCACAATAAATTCAAAATATGTTATAAAATTATTGACTTATAAGTTTTTATTTGTTATAAATATATTGTATTTGTTAATACGCGTGTGGATATCCTGCGCCTAAAAAGCAGTTTTTTGTGTAGAAACTGTGAACAAATACTGCTCGGCGCATTATCCAAAAAAATGCGTTACCATACGACAAGTTCGTAAATCATATGTAAAGGAGAGAGAGATTTATATGAGAACGAGCAAAAAGATACTCAGCTTTTTCTTAGCTGTAGTAATGGTCGTGACCACATGCTCGGTTGGATTTACTGCGTTCGCCAAGAGTAATGACAACCCGCTTTGGAAAACGACAAGTGTTGACGCCGATTCGGCATTCGACACACTTAACAAATTGGCAGACCAGCTGCCTTCCCTTCTCATGGGCATTGAGGCAATAAGCAAGCCTGTTTATGAAAAGGGTGCTAAAAAGTTAGGTAAGACCGCAGCGGAACTTACCACCAAAGAAAAAGAGCAAATCGCAAGTGAAACAACACTTCAGGATTTACTCGGCGTATTGCAGCCGACTCTTATCGGCGCACTTGCAAAGACAAGCCAGTCAGACTTTGTAACAAGTTATATTCAGACAGGTATGGGTAATCCTGAAGATTATAACTACTTAAGCGGTTCAACGGGCGCAATTGATTATTTTTCACTTACTGCCCTTTGCTTAAAGTACAAAGACAACAAAGACTTATCTAAAGACACGAGAAATCAGCTTGACGAATGGTTATACGGTAAAGAAAGCGAACGTACCGTTTCAGGCTACAATGCCGCAGGTCAAACTATCAAGTTCTCAACAAACAGCCTTTGGTATTTAGCCGACCTTTATGCTCAAAAGATAAAGGAAGGTACAGACAGTGATAAGGTAGAAGCAATTGCTAAGCGTTATACCGAAGCTGTAAAAAGCGGTGCTGTTGAAACAGTTAAGCTTAACGGCGAAGCTATCGGTGACACTTATGATACTGCCACACTTTACCAGTTGAAGAACTTTGATTTTAAGCTCACAGCTGATGAGCAAGCCGTTGTTAACAACTATATGGGCACACTTAACATTAAGTATGCAACATACGGTATCAACGTTAAGCTTAACGATTTGGCTGACGTTATTTACTACGACTTCGGTGTTGGTCAGAGCTTCATCTCAGCAAGCGAATTTATCAGATTGATAAGCGACGGCGGTGCAACATTTAACCAAACAGTTGACAGCACATCGCTTTATCAGGTTCCTATGACATTTAAGGGCTTCACAGTAAGCGACACCGAAAACAATGTTTATGACACTGTTAAGGAAATCGCAAGAAAAGCTGTTGCCGCTAAATTAGGCGTTGCCGAAGATGCTTCTTTCGAGACTCTTGCACAAAAAGAGGGCATGACAACAGATTACCAAATCGAGTCATATATTGAATATGTAGTAGGCAACACTATTGAGACTGATTTGTGCAAAAAAGCACTTATGAACGGTAATGTCGACACAACCACTTCTCCGTATTACACTGATATACTTAAGGGTATGGTTGTACGTTTCGGTAATAACGGAAACGGCGTTGACCTCAACAAGCTTAATTCCGAAATCAATGCTAAGCTTCCAAAAGGATATGATGCAAATTGGCAAGAGGGTGACAGTTTCTTCATCAGCGATGACGAACTTACTCAGTTGCGTGCATTCTTCTCCAGCGTCGGCGGTGCAAACGCCACCACTAATGTTGTAACAAACTACTTTAGGGACGGCGAAGTTACCTTTAACGATAAATATGCCGACAAAAAGAACAAGACAGTCATTGTTCCTGCTTCACTTAAAGGCAGTTACACTTCAGAGTTTTGGTCTCTTATTGCAGCTAACCTAAAAAAGAATTCAACAAATTACAATAATTTGTTAGGTTCATTTGGCGGCTTTGCTAAAAACCGTTCGCATATTGACAAAACAAAATACTTGCCTGTTAATTCACTTGTTGATGCTTCACGTTCAGACCCGGGTGTCGGCATTAACGCACTTAAGTCTGACTCTGTAACTAATTCAAATAATTACAGCAAGCCATTAATCAACGAATGGGTTGCAGCTTCTTACGACTACATTGTTACTAAGATTGCATCTGAATACCTCGGCGTTGATACAAACGACCTTGGCACAGATAACACTACTTATACATACAGCTATAAGTATTCTTTCAAATTCCTTCTTAACGTTCAACTCGTACTTGATGATATTGTAAAGAAAAAAGCTTCTCAAACTTCAGGTATCGTTCTTACCGACGCTCAAAAGGAAATTCTCAACGGTAAAAATGTTGACCTTACAGGTTCGGCAGGTACCGAGATTACAAACCTTATTCTCAACAACACAATCGGCGATATCGTTGACCCAAGTACAGATATCGGTAAAACGGTTGACGCTGTGCTTAAGTCACTTCTTAAGACAAACGTAAATCTTAAGGACGCTCTTACCGATGTTTGGAAGAATCTTGTTAACGACCCGATTAAGACAGTCGTAAACCTTCTTCCTTTACTTACAGTAGTAATTAACGAGCTTCTTGAGCCTATTCTTTTCTCTGAAATCGGCAATTCGCAAAGAAATAACCAAGAAGGCTTCCTCTATTCTGTTATTGACCTTATTGAGCCACTCAAAAATATGACTGCAGATACCGGCTCATATATCGGTATCAGTCAGCTTGCTTGGGACCTCAACGCTATGCTTCCTCAGCTTATGCATTGGCTCCAGAGAGATGGCAAGTTTGAGGAATTCGGCGGTACTTATTGGAACGGCGGTAATGAGAAAACAGGCTACATTTCAGAATCTTCTGACGATACCTTTGTAACCAAGAACTTCTCAGCCGGCGACATTATCGCAACTCCTGACTACGTACTTAAGTATGACAAGGTTGTAGATAGCTACGGCAAAGCAATCACATACACAAAGAACAGCGACGGTTCTTATACCTATTCTTATAATGGCGTAAGCGGTTCTCTTGCAGATGTACTTGCTAACGTTTCAAGCACTACTAAGTTTAACGTTAAATACACATATGAAGCAGGCGTACCTAAGATTACAGGTATTTACATTGCCGATAAGGCTCTCAAGTATGCTAAGCTCAGCGACCTTGAGGGTATCCTTAAGAAAGCAATCACAGCTTCGAACGGACAGGTTGGCGCAGGTCTTTATGAATTGGTAACAGAAATTGCTGGCCTCTTCACTACTGCAGTTGACACATACGTTAGCACTCCTAAGTACAGAGACCAGGTTAAGGGCCATGATGACGGAGGAAAAGTCATCAACTCAGGTCTTAACAACCTTATGGTTGCAATTCCTCAGCTCTTTGACATTATGGAAAACCTTGCAGCTGACAAATACGGCGTAAGCAAGGATGCATGGACATATTGCTACAAGGGCAAGATTGTTAAGGATTCAAACGGCGCAGTAAGTAACTCTAAGATGACAGAGTTCAAGGATTTTGCCGCTAATCCAAACCCAACAAAGATTTTTGACTGCTTTGTAGGTGTATTCGTAGAGGATTGGCTTGACGCTATTCTCGGTCTTGTAAACAATGTAATAAGCTCTAAGGGCAGTGAATTTGAAAAGAACCTTCCTATTATCACAGGTCTTCTCAATTCAGTAGGCGGTTTCACCGAAACAAGTGCTCTTACAGACCTTCTCAACAGCATCTTCCAGATTACACGTGACAGCAAGTATAGCTTCACATTTGAACCGCAATCAAGCGGATTTGTAGGTCTTGACAGAGATAACGCTTACTTCCTTATTACTAATGTAAGCAAGCTTGTTGACGTTGTAAAGGCACTTATCAATTCATTCAAGTCAAATAACAACAATAACAACAATAATAACAACAACAATAATTCTTCATCACCTGCCACTACACAGGCAGTTGCAACTCCTAACTCTTCAGTTGATATTTCAGCACATAAGAGCAGCGATATGAAGAACGTTGATAACACAATAGCTAAGCTTGATAAAACATTGTCATCTCTCCTTACGGATTCAAGCGTAAACGGCTATTCAATCAACAAAACAAGTAACATTATTGTCGGCGTAATTTCATTACTTTCAAATTACATTGGTGCAAATGCATCAAACGCAACAATTGATTTACTTAATACCTATTTATATTATCTTAATGGCGAGGATGCACGTACTCCTAATTCAAATGGTAACGTTAATCCTAAGGATATCTACACAAACGAAGGTCTTACAACAGTAGTAGTAAGAACCTATGCTCTCGTCGAAACACTTGTTGCAGGACTTACAGACAAGTATGCATACTCTTATACATATAATAATGGTACTGCCGACGTGACAGCAAAATACAATCTTATCAGTGAAGCAGTCAACGGACTTATTTCTCCTGACTCATTATCTGTAAGAATTAAGGACACAGGCATTAAGAACGCAAGCAAGAAGCTTTCTAAGCTTGACAGTTGGAGTGACGCAGTTAATGACAACGGTACTCTTAACGTAAGCATTAATTGGGGCATCACAGCAGGCAACAGAGATGAATTTATGACAGGTCTTTCAACCTCACTCAGACTTCTCACCTCTATCCTCGGCGTAGTTCTTATTGATACAGGCATTTATGAAAATGCTCTCTACCCTGTTCTTAATACAATAGCTCAAAAGACAGGCATCACAGTTGATACTCCTACTAAGTTTGCAGATAAGAGTAATCCATACCGTGATGAAGTATTCACAGGTATTGTTAATCCAATAGTTTCACTTCTTGACAAGTTCCTTGAAAAGCCTGCAACAACATTGCTCAATCTTGTGTCGGCTATCGGCGTTGTATTAGACGATACAACAACTCCTACACTTGCTTCTGTTGTTTCAAGCGCAGTTAAGGCTATTGCAAACGAGCTCAACGGCGCAGCCAACATTCTTAAGATTAAGAGTGATAAGCTTGGTGCCGCATCACCGTCACTTGCAGCGCTACTTGAAGGTATCGTTTCTAAGACGTTCGGTGATTTAATCACAGTTAACGACAAGCAAGAGCTTGGACTTAAGGTTAAGGGCTATGCTCTTTCAGGCAACAACATTATTCCTATTATTAATACCCTTCTTGCAAAGACAGGTATTAAACTTAACAACATTAATTGGAACAAGCTTGGCAAGACAACAACTCCTGCTCAAACACTTGTATACGTACTCGATTATGTTGTTGAATTTGTAAAGACAAATCATAACCTTTCCACAATCATCGGTTTGATTATGGGCAACAACAAGGTAAGCTCAGGCGTTAAGAAGCTCATCAAGTATATCGAAACAGGTAAGCTTGACGGTATGGGACTTCTTAAGATTGTAGGCAAGCTTCTCGACTTCACACAGTCACCTACAGAAGTTTATTGGGCTTACAGCAAATACAAGGGAACTTCATTAAAGTTCAAGTACCCTGACGGTATTTCTTCTTATGATGCTGAATCTGCTATCACCCAGCTTGACAGTGCGGTTGACGCAGTTATGGCTCTTCTCACTAACTTCGGCGTAGTTGACGCATCAAATCTTAAGGGTGTTGTAAGCGGTTTGGTATTTACAAACGCTAACCTCACTTCACTTGCTAAGGCACTTTACGGTGCACTTGACAAAAAGACTATTTCACCTTATCTCAATATGGCAGGCATTACTGTTTCACCTAAGGGCGTTGCAGGCTTACTTATGGATAAGAGCTACGGTAAAACTTATTCTTCTGCAGCTAAAACCCTCAAGAAGGTTAAGAGCTGGAAGAAAGTTAAAACAATCAACTGGGGCTTCAAGGATGGCTCCGCAAAGGCTGAGCAGGGCTTCGTACATGCACTCGTTGCAATTCTTCGTCCTCTCAACAGTGTTCTCAACGTATTCCTTAATGAAGGAAAGATTGACCTTAGCAATATCACAATTGCAAAGGCTTCAACATCTCTTGATATTAAGGGAAGCGACGGCAAGGTAACAAGCAAGATTGCTCTTACCTATGAGCTTAAGAACGGTGTTCTTACTCTTACAGCTAAGGATTCAATGAATGCTGACTCTAAGCTTTCAACAATTAAGCTTGACCTTAACGCACTCAATGTCGGCGTAAACGGCATTAACGGCTATGAAGGTGCAATCATTCCTCTTCTTGATGTTCTTCAGGTAAGCAACAGCAAGATTAAGACATTTGCACAGTATCAGAAGGATTGCAAGAAGGCTAAGGATAACGTACTTCTTGATGTTCTTAATCCTCTTATGAGCTTTGTTGACCAAGTTCTCGACAAGCCATTTGAAACAATTACATCAGTTCTTCCTAACCTTGCATACTTCATTGATAACAATGGTATCGGACAGCTTCTTGATAATCTCCTTGCTCCGATTACAAACATTGTTAAAACTGCTAAGTCAGCAGGTTTAGACGTTGATAAGATTATTTCAGCGGTTCTTGGCAAGGACCTCGGCAAGTATTTAACAAGCTTGCTTAAGGTTAGGGGCGTTAAGCTTAACATTAAGCTTGCAGACCTCAAGTCTTGCAACATTCAGGACATCGTTGTTCCGCTTATTAACAGCTTACTTAAGAAAACAGGCATCAAGCTTCCTGATTTCAAGTGGTCAACAATCGCTGCTCACGGCAAGGTTGTAACCTCTAAGTCGCATGCTAAGAATGCCGAAGGCAAGTTCACTAATAAGGAAGTAATTGCTGACAAGGGCGAGGTTCTCGTTGCAGTTCTCCGCTATGTGGCAGACACTCTTATTAAGAACGCTAAACCAATCAAATCACTTGTTTCTTCAATTGGCGCTATTAAGAAGAACAGTATGCTCAAGTCAATCATCTCAAGTGTATTCACTACAATCAGCATGGCTGAAAAAGATGATATCGTTCGTGCAGTATTCTACTTCTTAACAGGCGAACCTACTAATGCATTCTGGGATTACACCGCATATAAGACAGGCTCATTCGACTTCTCATATCCTAAGGGCGTAGACGTTGACTTCCTTAAGAATCTTCCTCCTATGCTTGACGGCCTTGTTGGCAGTTTAGTTAAAGGCGGTCTTAACAACTTAATCAGCGGCCTCCTCTTCAAGGATGACATTGTTAACTCACTTCTCACCGGTCTTTACGGTGCAGTTGAAAAGGTTAAGGTTGGCGACGGCTCACTCGTTTCCCTCCTTGCACAAACAGGTATCGACTTCTCAACAAGTAATGTTGCTAAGCTCCTTACAGACGAATCTTACGGCAAAACTTATGCAGCTAATGCAAGCGTAATCGCTAAGGCTGGTTCTTGGTCAAAGGTTAATACATCAGCTCTTAAGTGGGGCGTTAAGGACAGAGATACATTCTTCCATGCACTCGTTGCAGTTCTTCGTCCTGTATTCGGCGTACTTGATGTACTTCTTAATGACGCATACCTCGGTCTTTTCGATATCGTAAGAATCCCTGGTTCTAACGGTTATACATCATCAATCGTTCCTCTTATGGAAGCATTCTCAATGTATAACGTTAAGACTCAGTATCAGTACAGAGAAGATATGAAGAAAGCTTATGATAATGTTCTTCTTGACATTATCAATCCTATCTGGGATAAGGTTGAGGATATTCTCAATGCTCCTCTCGAAACATTATTTGAAATGCTTCCAAACCTTGCACTCTTCATCGGTAATAACGGACTTTGCCAGATTCTTGACAATCTCCTCACTCCTATCTCTGCACTTATAGACGCTGTCAAGCCTGTAGTTGACCTCAACACTCTCTTACCTGCCCTTCTTAAGGCACTTAAGGTTGACCTTAACTCTCTCCTCGGCAAGATTGGCGTATCAAACTTCAAGCTTGATATCTATGATATTAACGCAACACTTAAGCCGCTCCTCGGTGCTGACGCTATCGTTCCTCTTCTTAATAACATTCTTGGAATGATTAAGATTAAGGGCACACCGCTTGGAATTAAGCTTAACGACATTAATTGGTTACAGCTTGCAAGCCACGGTAAGGTAATTACCGACGCATCACAGGCTGCTACCTACGGCACAAGAATTTACGTTAAGGGTAACTCTTCAGAAACTCTCATCGCAGTTCTCAGCTACTTAATCGAAACTGTAAACGCAGGCGACAACTTCAAGAAGATCAGTTCACTTGTAACCGGTCTTGTTGGCGGCAACGAAACAGTTTCAGGTGTTGTAGACCAGGTACTTCCTGTTCTTAAGGGTGATACCGATACGGTTATTGCTTCACTTGTTGATTTACTTCAGACAATGTCATAAACCTAAATCTGCAAACCGAATAAAAAATAAAAACGGGCAACTCTTCGGAGTTGTCCGTTTTGCTTTATATTAAATATCATTTTTCACGTTTTTATAATAAAATTCTTGTATTACAATATAAAATAAGATATAATAAATACGAATTATATCTTTTACTTGGTGGTGATGTTATGTTTCTCGGCAAAACAGCCCAAGGAAG
>ERZ825525.1190-NODE-1190-length-25073-cov-7.205332_pt1 | contig 25073 bp, 23 predicted proteins | sample MGYA00519930_ERZ825525 | MGnify/ENA primary metagenome ERZ825525 (study PRJEB31778, sample SAMEA3449203) | human gut metagenome | biome: human gut; feature: human-associated habitat; material: faeces | place: United Kingdom | collected 2010/2012 ... | reverse complement strand
GGATGATGATGCTCTGGATCCCCTATTATCAGGCGCAGGAATTCGAGGAGTGGAAGTCGCTCGGATTCGATATTGCCTGCCTCCAGCCCAATTATTCGTTTATGTCCGTCACAGACCCCGACCGTCTCGACAGCACTGCGCTGCAGGCCCGTATGTTCGGTATGTGCGTGGAAATGGAACTGTCCGCCTGGTCGAACCGCCTGAATATCGAACGTTATAAGGAATATATCCAGAAAGGCATAGAATACGGATATATGGATTCGATCAAGGTGTATTATCTGGGTATCATCCCCACCGACCTCACGCAGGCGCTCGACAACGGCGACGCGTATACGTCGAGCGTGTATAAGGACACTTACCTCTATGCTAAGGGCATGCTTGACGAGAGCTATTCGGCTCTTCCCGAAGTTTCCGAGGTCACGGCGCCGCAGAGCGCGGAATACGCCTGCGAGGGCAGGAGCGTCACCGGAAAGATCGAGGTCGGCAGCGATGAGACATATACGATTGCGCTTGCCGTCTCGCCGCGCTATGGCAGTCTGCGTTTGGATACGGACGGTACGTTCACCTACTATCCGCTGGACGGCTATACGGGCACCGACAGCTTCTCCGTGACGGCCGTGTTCGGCGCGCCCATCGTCATCTACATGATGATCCACAGAAAGGCGGCGTGAGTATGGCAGCATATCTGGAAACCAAGGCGCTTGCCGTGGGCTACCACGGCAAGCCGCTGATTGAAGATGTCGCCCTCCATGTGCAGCGGGGCAAGATCGTGACGCTCATCGGCCCCAACGGGTCGGGAAAATCCACCATCTTAAAAACCATTATCGGCCAGCTCTCCAAGGTGTCCGGCACAGTGTTTCTGGACGGCAAGGCCATGGAGGAGCGCAGCCGCAATGAGATCGCCCGGCGCATGGCCATTTTGATGACGGCCCGCATGGAGCCGGAGCTGATGACCTGCCGGGACGTGGTGAGCAGCGGCCGCTACCCCTATACCGGGCGGCTGGGCATTTTGCAGCCGGAGGATCAGGCCATCGTGGAGCGCTCGCTGGAGCAGGTAGGCGGCATGGAGTTTGCTGACCGCCCCTTCTCCGCTATCAGTGACGGACAGCGCCAGCGCATTCTGTTGGCCCGGGCGCTGTGTCAGGAACCGGAGATCATCGTGCTGGACGAGCCCACCAGCTTTCTGGATATTCGCTACAAGCTGGAGCTTTTGACGGTGCTCAAGCGCATGGTGCGGGAGAACGATCTGGCGGTGCTGCTGTCCCTCCACGAGCTGGAGCTGGCGGAGCGCATTTCCGACACGGTGGTGTGCGTGGCGGGCGACCGCATCGACCGCATCGGCACCCCGGAGGAGATTTTCACCCGCGAGTATATCGCAAAGCTGTACCGGATGGAGCACGGGAAGTACGACCCCTGCTTCGACAGCCTGGAATTTGTGCCGTAAGGAGTGCTATCATGGAAAAACAAGGTGTTTTTTACGCCGTCAGCGTGGGTCCCGGCGACCCGGAGCTGCTGACCCGGCAGGCGTGCCGGGTCTTGACGGACTGCGACGTGGTGGCCGCTCCCCGGATGAAGTCCGGGCGGATGCTGGCGCTGGACATCGCCGCCGGTGCTGTGGATATGCAGGGCAAGACCATATTGCCGTTGGATTTCACCATGGCGCGTGACGCGGCGGTACGGGAGGACAGCTACCGCACGGCGGCTGCCGCCATCGAAACGGCGCTGGCGGCCGGGCAGGACGTGGCCATGGTCAATCTGGGCGACGTGTCCGTGTACGCCACGGCCTACTATATTCTGGAGCGCATCCGCTCTGACGGGTTTAAAACGGTGATGTGTTCCGGCGTCACCAGCTTCTGCGCCGTGGCGGCGCGGCTGGGGCGCAGCCTCACCCGCATGGATGAGCCCCTCCACATCCTGCCGGGCAGCGCCGATCTGGACAGTGCGCTGGCGCTGCCGGGAACGAAGGTCATCATGAAGTCCGGCAAGGCCATCCACGAGACGGCGGCGGCGCTGGAGCGCCGCGGTATGGCGGCAAACGCCGGTATGGTGGCGGACTGCGGACTGGAAACGGAGCAGGTCTACACCGACCTGCGGCAGCTGCCGGAGGAGATCAGCTATTTTGCCACCATCGTGGCGGATTGAGAGGTCGCTATGGAGCAAAAAGTCCCCCGCTTGGTACTGGCCGGTACCAACAGCGGCTGCGGCAAAACCACCGTCACCTGCGCCGTTTTGCAGGCGCTGGTAGCGCGGGGCCTGCGGGTAGGCGCGGCAAAATGCGGCCCGGATTACATTGACCCCATGTTCCACAGCCGGGTCATCGGCGCGAAAAGCTCTAACCTCGACCCGTTCTTTTTTGACCCCGACACCATGCGCTATCTGCTGGCGCACAATGGTGAGGAGTGCGATGTGACGGTCATTGAGGGCGTCATGGGATACTATGACGGGCTGGGGCTGACATCCACCCGCGCCAGCACCTATGAGACGGCGCGGGAAACGGAAAGCCCCGTGGTGCTGGTGGTCAACGCACGGGGGGCGGCGTTGTCCGTTGTGGCGGCGGTGCAGGGCTTTCTGGACTTCGCGCCGGACAACAACGTGCAGGGCGTCATTCTCAACGGGTGCAGTGCCATGAGCTACGGTGCGCTGGCGCGGGAGCTGGAAAGCCGGCTGGGCGTCCGCGCCTGCGGCTATCTGCCCAGGCTGCCAGAGTGTACGCTGGAGAGCCGCCATCTGGGGCTGGTGACAGCGGACGAGGTGGCGGATCTGCGGGAGAAGCTGCGCAAGCTGGCGGCCGAGGCAGAAAAAACGCTGGACATAGCCGCCCTGCTGGAAATTGCGGCTGCCGCGCCGCCGCTTCGCTTTACGCCGCCGGTATTGCCGGAAAAGGGCGCGCCGGTGCGGATCGGCGTGGCGCGTGACCGGGCGTTCTGCTTTTACTATGAGGACAGTCTCGACCTGCTGCGGCAGCTGGGCGCGGAGCTGGTGCCCTTCAGCCCCCTGACGGATGAACGGCTCCCCGACGGTGTACAGGGTCTGTACTTAGGCGGCGGCTACCCGGAACTTTACGCGGCGCAGTTGGAGGAAAACCACGCCCTGCGCAGGCAAATCCGAGACGTTGTATACGCGGGGATGCCCTGTATCGCCGAGTGCGGCGGCTTCATGTATCTGACGCAGTCCATCGCAGGCCGCGCCATGGTGGGTGCGCTGCCGGGGGACTGCTTTGATACAGGGAGGCTGACCCGATTCGGCTATATCACCGCCACGGCCCGGAAGGACAATCTCCTCTGCCGCGCCGGAGAGCAGGTACCCATGCATGAATTCCACCACTGGGACACCCCCCAGCCCGGCGGCGCTTTTCTGGCGGAAAAGCCCTCCGGAAAGCAGTGGACCTGCGTACACGCCACCGATACGCTGTACGCGGGCTTCCCCCACTTCCATTTTTACGCCAAGCCGGTCATGGCACAGCGCTTTTTGGCGGCTTGCAGAAAGGAGACGCTATGATGGAGCAAATGAAGCCTATGGACATTGAGAAGCGCAGCTTCGCCATCATCACAGAGCTGCTGGGCGACCGGCGGCTGGACCCGGAAAACGAGCTGGTCATCAAACGGGTCATCCACACCACGGCGGATTTTGACTATGTGGACAATCTGGCCTTTTCCGGCCACGCGGTGCAAAAGGCCATCGCCGCTCTACGGGCGGGCTGCGACATCGTCACCGATACCCAGATGGTCAAGGCCGGGATCAATAAGACGATCCTCGCCTCGCTGGGCGGAGAGGTACACTGCTTCATGTCGGACGCGGACGTGGCGGCGGAGGCTAAGGAGCGGGGCGTGACCCGTGCCTTTGTATCCATGGAGCGGGCGGCAGCCCTGCCCAAGCCCTGCATCTTCGCCATCGGCAACGCCCCTACGGCACTTTTTTCGCTGGAGGAGCTGATGGAGGCCGGCAAGCTCCGTCCCGCCCTCATCATCGGGGTACCGGTGGGCTTTGTGAATGTGGTGGAAAGCAAGGAGCGCATCATCGAGGCCGCTGCCGCACCCTACATCGTGTCCCGGGGCCGCAAGGGCGGCAGCAACGTGGCCGCGGCCATCTGCAACGCCATGCTCTACCAGATCAGGCGGTAGGTTATGAAGGAATTTATCATACGGGACGGAAAAAAGCTCCGTCTGGGCTACACCACCGGCTCCTGTGCCGCGGCGGCGGCCAAGGCCGCCGCATGGATGCTGCTGAGCGGCAGCAAAAAGGAGTCCATCCGCCTGCTGACACCCAAGGGCATGGAGCTGGCATTGGCGGTGGAGGACATCTATCTGTCCCCGGACTGTGTGCGCTGCGCCATCCGGAAGGACAGCGGCGATGACCCGGATATCACCCGTGACACCCTGATCTATGCCGAGGTGCGGAAAACAGAGACTGTTGGCATTGTCATCGACGGCGGACAGGGCGTGGGCCGGGTAACCAAGCCGGGTCTTGACCAGCCGGTGGGCGCGGCGGCCATCAACTCTGTACCCCGCCGGATGATCCAGGAGGCCGTGGAGGAGGTCTGCGGCCTGCTGGGATACACCGGCGGCCTGTATGTGGTAATCTCCGCTCCCGATGGCGAGACGCTGGCGAAAAAGACCTTCAATCCCCGGTTGGGCATTGAGGGCGGCATCTCTATCTTAGGCACCACGGGGATCGTAGAGCCTATGAGCGAGCAGGCGCTGGTGGACACCATCCATGTAGAGCTGCGGCAACGGCGGGCGGGCGGCGCGGATTATGTACTGCTGGCCCCCGGCAACTACGGCGTAGACTATATCAAGGGTGCCATGGGCATCGACCCCGCCACGGCGGTGATGACCTCCAACTTCATCGGTGACGCGCTGGAGATATGCCGGGAGCTGGGCTTCAGAGGGGCGCTGCTCATCGGTCATATCGGCAAGCTGGTAAAGCTGGCGGGCGGTATGTGGAACACCCACTCCCGCTACGGCGACTGCCGCATGGACATCCTGACGGCCTGTGCCGCCGCAGAGGGGCTGCAAGGCGGTGCGGCGGAGGAGATGCTCTGCTGCGCCACCTGTGATGACGCCCTGCGGCTGTTGAAGGAGCAGGGACTTTATGACGCAGTGCTGCACCGGCTGGCCGGGCGCATTGACGACATGATGCACTATAAATGCAGTGATATAGAGACGGGAGCCATCCTCTTTTCCAAGGAATATGGCTATCTTTGTGAGACGAAGGGCGCATCCAAGCTGCTGCGCCGGATAAAGGAGGACTGACAATGGTACATTTTGTGGGAGCGGGCAGCGGCGCTGCCGACCTCATCACCGTCCGAGGCGCCAAGCTGCTGGGCGAGGCCGACGTGGTGATCTACGCCGGCTCATTGGTGAATCCGGCGCTGCTGAACTACACCAGGGAGGGCTGCGAGATCCACGACAGCGCCAAGCTGACGCTGGAGGAGGTTATCGCCCTCATCGAGAAAGCGGAGGCGGAGGGAAAGACCACGGTGCGTCTGCACACGGGGGATTCCAGCATCTATGGTGCGGTGCGGGAGCAGTTCGACGAGCTGGAAAAGCGGGACATTGTCTACGATGTCTGCCCCGGCGTAAGCGCCTTCTGCGGCGCAGCGTCCGCGCTGCGGGCGGAGTACACCCTGCCCGATGTGAGCCAGACCGTCATCATCACCCGCGCCCCGGGCCGCACCCCGGTGCCGGAGCGGGAGTCCATCCGCTCGCTGGCGGCCCATCAGGCCACCATGGTGCTGTTTCTCAGCACCTCACTGACCGAACTGCTGCAAGCCCAGCTGCTGGCGGGAGGCTATACCGCTGACACCCCGGCGGCGGTGGTCTACAAGGCCACTTGGCCGGAGGAGCATATCTTCCGCTGCACGGTGGGGACGCTCCACGAGACGGTGACAGGCAACGGTCTGACCAAGACCTCGCTGATCGTGGTGGGCAACTGTCTGGGTGACACCTATCTGCGCTCGCTGCTGTATCACCCCAACTTTACAACGGAGTTCCGCAAGGGGGCGCAATGAGAGCCGCCCTGTTCGCCTTCAGCCGGGGCGGCTGCGTCACGGCGCGGCGGATACTGGCGGCGCTGCCGGAGGAGGCATGGAAGTGCTATACCATGCCGCGTTTTGAAGAGCCGGGCTTTCTGCCGCTGGACAAGGCGGTATATGGCGCGAGCTTTTCCGCCATGGACGCACTGATCATTGTGGGGGCCTGCGGCATCGCCGTGCGGGAGATTGCCCCCTATGTCAAAAGCAAAAAAACCGACCCGGCGGTGGTTTGCATCGACGAGGCGGGACGGTTTGTGATCCCCCTGCTCTCCGGCCATATCGGCGGCGCCAACGCGCTGGCGGTGGAGCTGGCGGAAAAGCTGGGGGCCACGGCGGTAGTCACCACCGCCACCGATGTCCGCGGCAAATTTTCCGTGGACGCATGGGCTGCCCGGCACGGCTGCGCCATCTCCGACATGGGGCTTGCCAAGGCGGTTTCGGCGGCGATCTTAGAGAAGGATATCCCCCTTTGCAGCCAGTTTTCTCTGCCCGCCCCCCTGCCGGAGGGTACGTTTGCCGGGGAGAGTGGCCCGCTGGGCGTTTTCATTGGCTGGCGCACAAAGGCACACTTCGCCCGCACCCTGCGGCTTATCCCTCGCGTACTGCGGGTAGGTGTAGGCTGCCGGCGGGGCATCTCCGCCGAGGCGGTGGTGCGTGCGGTGCAGACAGTGTTCGCGGAAAATGGGCTGGACACGGCGGCCATCTGCGGCGTCTGTTCCATCGACCTGAAGCAGGACGAGGCAGGCCTGCTGGCCGCCTGTGAGAAAAACAACTGGCCGGTGCATTTTTACACGGCGCAGCAGCTGCGGGATGTGGCGGGTGACTTCACTCCCTCCGACTTCGTCCGCTCCGTTACCGGCGTGGACAATGTCTGTGAGCGGGCGGCGCTGCTGGATGCCGAAAAACTGATCGTACAAAAAACAGCGCGGGACGGCGTGACCGTCGCCGTTGCGGCGGAGCATTGGGAGGTGCGCTTTGGGTAAGGTAACTGTAGTAGGTATCGGGCCGGGCAGCTATGAGGATATGACCATTCGGGCGGATACCGCCCTGCGGGCGTGTGACGCCATCGTAGGCTATCCGGTGTATGTGGATCTGGTGCGGGATCGCTACCCCGGCAAGGAGCTTCACTCCACCCCCATGACACGGGAGGCCGAGCGCTGCCAGCTGGCGCTGGAGCTGGCGCGCAGCGGTAAGACCGTTGCCATGGTCTGCTCCGGTGACAGCGGCATCTACGGCATGGCGGCGCTGGTCTATGAGCTGCGGGGCGAGGCGCAGGAGCCTGAAATTCAGGTGGTGCCTGGTCTGACGGCGGCTTGCAGCGCCGCAGCGGTGCTGGGTGCGCCGCTGACCCACGACTTTGCGGTCATCAGCCTCAGCGATCGGCTGACGCCGTGGGAAACCATCGAAAAGCGGCTGGACTGCGCGGCGGCGGCGGATCTGACCATCGCCCTGTACAACCCCGCCAGCCACGGCAGACCCGACCACCTGAAGCGGGCCTGCGATATCCTGTTGCGCCGTCTGCCGGGAGAGCGGCTGTGCGGCATCGTGCGCAATATTGGCCGTGAGGGGCAGAGCAGCCGCATCCTGACGCTGGCAGAGCTGCGGGAGGCGGAGGTGGATATGTTCTGCACCGTGCTGATCGGCAGCGCCGTCGTCAAAACAGTGGCCGGTCAACTGGTCACACCCAGAGGATACCGCAATGTGTAATATCTGCGTGTTTGCCGGCACCACGGAGGGCCGGGAGCTGGTGGAATTCCTGGCCGGACAGCCGGTGCAGGCTACGGTATGCGTGGCCACGGAGTACGGTGAAACGCTGCTGCCGGAGGCGGAAAACATTACGATTCTGGCGGGACGCATCCCGGTAGAGGACATCATCCGGATGCTGCAAAGGATGCGGTTCGATCTGGTCATCGACGCTACCCACCCCTATGCCACCTCCATCACCGAGAGCATCTGCACAGCCTGTCGGGAAACGGAGACGGAGTATCTGCGTCTGCTGCGGCAATCCTCCGAACAGACGGAGGATGTGGTCTGCGTGGAGAATGCGGCGGCGGCCGCCGCATTTCTGGAGAGTACGCGAGGCAATATCCTGCTGACCACCGGCAGTAAGGAGCTGGCGGCGTATAGCGGCATCCCCGATTTTACCCAGCGGGTATACGCCCGGGTGCTGCCCATGGATGCCTCGCTGGAGGCCTGCCGCGCAGCAGGGCTGAAGGCCGCCCATATCATCGCCATGCAGGGCCCTTTCTCCGAGGAGATGGATCTGGCCACACTGCGGTTTGCCGACGCCGCATGGATGGTGACCAAGGACGGCGGCGAAGCCGGCGGCTTTCCCGCTAAGGCATCCGCCGCCCGGAAGGCGGGCGCAGGTCTGGTGGTCATTGGCCGCCCGCCTCAGCGGGAGGGGCTTCCCTTTGCGGCGGTGCTGGATGTGCTGCGTAAGCGGTTTGGCTGCACCGTCCGGCCGCAGGTGCGGATCGTCGGCATCGGCCCCGGCAGCCGGGAGGCTATGACCCGTGAGGTCAGTGAAACCATTGAGGCGGCGGACTGTCTCATCGGCGCAAAACGGATGCTGGAGGCTGTGGCGCGGCCGGGACAGCACACCTGCGACGCCATTGCGCCGCAGGATATTGCGGACTTTATCCGCACCCACTGGGAGTACCGCCGCTTCGCGGTGGTCATGTCCGGCGATACCGGCTTCTTCAGCGGCACGAAAAAGCTGCTGCCCCTGCTGGAGGGCTGCGACACGGCGGTGCTGCCGGGTTTGAGCTCGTTGTCCTATCTGTGCGCCCGGCTCCGGACCTCCTATGAGGATGTCCGGGTGGTGAGTCTCCACGGGCGGCAGCACAACATTCTGCCGGAGGTGCGGGCAACCAGCCGCCTCTTTGCGCTGGTAGGCGGCGAGCGCGGCATCAACGATCTGTGCCGTACGCTGACAGAGGGTGATCTGGGCCATGTCTCTGTGTATGTGGGCCAGCGGCTGGGCTACCCAGATGAGCGCATCGTGCGCGGCACGGCGGCGGAACTGACGGATGGTGTCTATGCCCCTCTGAGCGTGGCGCTTATCGAAAACCCCCATCCCGACGCGGTGGTCACACCGGGTCTGCCGGATGACGCCTTTCTCCGCAGTGCGGAGGGAATGCCCGTGGTTCCCATGACCAAAAGTGAGGTGCGGGCGGTGTGCCTTTCCAAGCTGCGGCTGACGGAGCGGAGCGTCTGCTGGGACATCGGCGCCGGTACCGGCTCAGTGTCGGTGGAAATGGCCTTACAGGCAAAGCAAGGGCTTGTCTGCGCCGTAGAGCGGCGAGAGGATGCCGCAGCGCTGCTGGGGCAAAACCGTAATCGGTTTGCATTGGATAACTTACAGGTGGTCTGCGGCAGCGCGCCGGAGGCCTGCGTCGGTCTGCCAGCCCCCACTCACGCATTCATCGGCGGCAGTGCCGGCAATATGCACGAGATCGTGGCGCTGCTGCTGGCAAAAAATCCTCATGTCCGCATCGTGGCCACGGCCGTTTCGCTGGAGTCCGTGGCTGAACTGACGGACTGCCTGCCGGCGTTCCCCTTTGCGGAGACGGAGGTGGTGTCCCTGCAAGCAGCGCGGGACAGAAAAGCCGGAAGCTACCACCTGATGAGCGGACAAAATCCCATTTATATTTTTACGATGCAGGGCGGAGGAGAAACGGCATGATGTGGTCGCTTGCGGCACTTGTTATCGGCTTTTGCATAGACCTTCTGGTGGGCGACCCCCACGGCTTTCCCCATCCGGTAGTTCTGATTGGAAAATGTATCAGTGTGTTGGAGCGGGGGCTGCGGTGCATATGCCCCAAAACGCCCTCCGGTGAGCGGGCGGCGGGCGCCATCCTGTGGGGAGCGGTGGTCATCGTATCCACCGCCGTCCCGGCTCTGCTGCTGTGGCTGAGCGGTCTGGTCAGCCCGTGGCTGCGTCTGGCGCTGGAAAGCGTGATGTGCTGGCAGATCTTGGCCGTCAAGTCCCTGCGGGACGAGAGCATGAAGGTCTATGACGCGCTGGAAAGCGGGGATTTGGCCGCCTCCCGCCATGCTGTTTCCATGATCGTGGGGCGGGATACCGACCGGCTGGACGATGCCGCCGTGACCCGTGCCGCCGTGGAAACGGTGGCGGAGAACACCTCCGACGGCGTGGTGGCGCCGCTGCTGTTTCTGGCCATCGGCGGCGCGCCGCTGGGATTTTTCTACAAGGCAGTGAACACCATGGACTCCATGCTGGGGTATGTGGAGCCGCCCTATAAGAACATCGGTCTTGTACCCGCCAAGGCGGACGATGTGGTGAATTATATCCCGGCGCGGCTGTCCGCCCTGCTGATGCTGACGGCGGGCGGCCTGATGGGGCTGGATACGGCGGCAGGCTGGCGGATCTTCCGCCGCGACCGCCGGAAGCACGCCAGTCCCAACTCGGCGCAGACGGAATCCGTCTGCGCGGGGCTTCTGGGCCTGCGTCTGGCCGGGGATGCGTGGTACCACGGCGTGCTGCACAAAAAGGAGTATATCGGCGACGCATCGCGGGAGATCACCCACGAGGACATCCTCCGTGTGTGCCGCCTGATGACCGTCACAGCGATCCTCACCCTGCTTTTGAGCTGCGGGGTCAAGCTGCCCTTTGCACTGTGAAGGAGACATAGATGCTGTATCAAACAAAAAATCAACACGGCGGCGATGTATACGGCGGCGGTATCACGCTGGATTTTTCCGCCAACACCAACCCCCTGGGTACGCCTCCCGGCGTACTGGAGGCGGTGTGCCGGGCTCTGCCCCGGCTGCACCGCTACCCCGACCCCTACTGCCGCCGGCTGGTGCAGGCTATCGCGGGCCATGAGCAGGTGCCGGCGTCCTATATTCTCTGCGGAAACGGCGCGGCAGACCTGATCTACACATACTGCGCCGCCCTGCGGCCCCGGACGGCGGTGGAACTGGCCCCCACCTTTGTGGAATATGGGGCGGGACTGGCGCAGGTGGGTTGCCGCGTAGAGCGGTATTTCCTGCATCAGGCGCAGAATTTCGATTTGGACGAGAGGTTTCTGTCCTTCTTAGAGGAAAAAAAACCGGAGGTGGTATTCCTCTGTAACCCCAACAACCCCACCGGGCGGCTGATCCCGCTCCCTCTGCTGGAGCAGATCCTGCAAAACTGCGCGGCACAAGGGGCGCGGCTGTTTCTGGATGAGTGCTTTCTCGATCTCACGGAGGACGGCGTCAGCGCCAAGTCCCTTCTGGCAGCGCACCCGGAGCTGCTGATCCTGAAGGCATTCACCAAGAGCTACGGCATGGCGGGCATCCGGCTGGGGTACTGCCTGTGCGCCGACAATGCGTTACTGCGCCGCATGGCGGCCGCGTCCCCGCCGTGGAACGTGTCCTCGCCGGCCCAGAGTGCCGGTGTGGCGGCGCTGGCGGAGCGGGACTTCCTGCAAAGGACGCTGTCCCTCGTCCACACGGAGCGGCGGTGGCTCACGGATAACCTGACGGCGCTGGGCTTCTGGGTATGCCCGTCCCATGCCAATTACCTGCTGTTCCGTGGGCCGCTGGGGCTGCGGGAGGGCCTGCTGCAGCAGGGTATCGCCATCCGTGGCTGTGGGAATTACAACGGGCTGGGTGACGGGTGGTATCGCATTGCGGTGAGGCCTCACGGGGAAAATGAAGCATTGATAACGGCCATCCGGCAATTCTGCAAGGAGAAATCACTATGGCAATGAATATTATGATTCAGGGGACCATGTCCAATGCGGGAAAGAGCCTGCTGGCGGCGGGACTCTGCCGCGTTTTGAAGCAGGACGGCTACCGCGTGGCACCGTTCAAGAGCCAGAACATGGCGCTGAACTCCTTCATCACCAAGGACGGCGGCGAGATGGGCCGGGCGCAGGTAGTGCAGGCAGAAGCCGCCGGGATCGAGCCGGACACCCGCATGAATCCCATCCTGCTCAAGCCCACCACCGACGTGGGCAGTCAGGTCATCGTCAACGGACAGGTGCGGGGCAATATGCAGGCCATGGAGTACTTCCACCGCAAGCGGGACTACATCCCCGCTGTGCTGGAGGCCTACAACAGTCTGAACTCAGAGTATGACGTGATCGTCATTGAGGGGGCAGGCAGCCCTGCGGAGATCAACCTCAAGCAGGATGATATCGTCAATATGGGCCTTGCCAAGCTGGTGGACGCGCCGGTGCTGCTGGTAGGCGACATCGACCGGGGCGGCGTGTTCGCCCAGCTCTACGGTACGGTGGCACTGTTGGAGGAGGACGAGCGCCGCCGCATCAAGGGCGTGGTGGTCAACAAATTCCGGGGTGACCGGGCCATTCTGGAGCCGGGACTGAAGACGCTGGAGCAGCTGTGCGGCATCCCGGTGGCGGGGGTCATCCCCTACGCCCACGTAGACATCGACGATGAAGACAGCCTGACCGAGCGGTTTGACCGCTCCAAAGAGCGAAAGCTCTTGGATATCGCGGTAATCCGTGTGCCGCGCATCTCCAATTTCACGGATTTCAGCCCCTTCGAACATTACGGAAACGTGTCGCTGCGCTATGTGGATCAGGTGAGTGACCTGCACCAGCCGGACATGATCCTGCTGCCGGGTACCAAGAGCACCATTGCCGACCTGCGGTGGCTGCGGCAGTCCGGTCTGGAGGCGGCCATTTTGAAGGCGGCTGACGCCGGCACGCTGGTTTTCGGCATCTGCGGCGGCTATCAGATGCTGGGGCGCACCGTGTCCGACCCGGAGCATGTGGAGGCCGCCGGTGTCACGGAGATCAACGGTTTGGGTCTGCTGGAGATGGACACCGAATTTCGGGGTGAAAAGGTGCAGACCCAGACGCGAGGCGTCTTTTACGGTGTGGAGGGAATGCTCTCCGGCCTGAACGGACTCGCCTACGAGGGGTACGAGATCCACATGGGCCGCAGTCAGCAGCAGATGCCCGCCCTCACCGGCAGCAGAAACGTATACGGCAGCTATGTCCACGGCATTTTTGACGCGCCGGGCATCACGGATACGATCCTGAAAGCACTGTGCGCCAGAAAGGGTGTGTCCTTTGACGCGCTGGCAACCTTTGACGCCTGCGGCTACAAGGAACGGCAGTACGACCTGCTGGCGGACGTGGTACGCGGCGGACTGGATATGTCCTTTGTCTACCGGGTGCTGCGCCGGGAAGTATAACGAAACAAGTTCCAATGGAAAAAGAGGGAGAGAGTTGAGCAGGATATTATGCGTGATTGACGGCATGACGGATCCCCACTTTCAGGTGGAGCGATATGGCCATCTGGCGTCCATGGGTTCTGTGCGGTATGTGGATACCTGCGGCGGCTTCCCACCGGAAACACTGCACTGCGTACTGCGCCTGTTGGGGGTAACGGATCTGCCGGTACATCTCCGAGGCTATGTAGAGGCGCTGGGGGCCGGAATCCCCGTCCGGCCCGATGACCTGCTGCTGCGGGGCAGCTGCTACACGCTGGATGGAGAGGGCTGCTGCACCATGCCTTGCTGTGCCCCGGCAAAGGTAGAGGATCCTGCATTTACCTATTACCGGCTGGGCGGCTATCAGGCACTGCTGGTATTTCCCCACATGGCGCATACTGTGAATAACATTGTAACGCAGATTCCTTCCGGCGGGCAGCGGGCACTGTGCCCGCAGGGAAGCCTGGTACTGCGCCATGCCTTTGAAAGACTGCTGACGAAAGAACGATGTATGCTTCTGTGGGGACAGTCTGTTCCGGTAGCACTGCCGCCATTTCCCCAGAAGAGCGCCGTGATCTGCGGCAAGGAGTTGGTAAAGGGGATTGCCCGGCTGCTGCACATGGAGCTTTTCCCGGTAAAGGGGGCTACTGGCGATGTGGATACGGATCTGGACGCCAAGACAGAGGCAGCTCTGCGAGCGGCGGAACGCTGCCCCTTTGTGCTGCTGCATATCAACGGGGCGGATGAAGCGGCCCATCGCCACGATTCGGCGGAAAAGGAGACTTTCCTGCGCCGGGTCGATGATCGGGTGCTCTCCCGGCTGTTGGCGTCTGAGCATGAGATTGTGGTGGCCTCCGACCACGGAGCTGATCCAGAAAGCGGAGCCCATCTGGGTGGCCCACAGCCTTTTTTTACCAGCCGTTAAATGGTAATAGTCAAGATATGAAGACTGCATAACGGCGGCAAGGCTTAAAATCAAAACCTCTGGCTTATCCGTAATCTCATTAAGATAAGCAATAATCCAGACCGCCGATAGGGCGGTCTGGATTATTTTTGCAAAAAAATCAAAAAAACACTTGACAATTTGAAAAAAATCGGAAGCTTCGCCTTGAGAGGAATTGATGCGTGCATGAAGTACGCCGCCGACAAGGACGCTTTCGTATCATTGATGGAGTCCGAGGGCTACACAGTCCGCTGGGAGAGCAGCCGCAAGTACATCACCTACACCACGCCGGACGGCATGAGATGCCGCGACAACAAACTACACGAGGAAAAGTATTGCAAGGAGGCCATGGAGCATGAATTCAGAATCCGAGCGGAGATTATCCACGGACGAGCTGAAGGCCCGCAACCGCGCCGATGCGGAGAAGCCGAAAAATCTGCTGAGCAGCGCACCGCCGAGTACACCGACACAGCCGATGCACCCCATCGTGATCCAATGTCTGCTGCCGCAGGCGATGAACAAGCTGACAGAGCAGGCAGACGGAATAAACTGGGAGCTGGAGGAAATTCGGAATGTGCTGCCGGAGTTGAAAACGCGCATCGACCTGACGCCGGTGCAGAAGTCTCTGACAGAGATCCAGAAATCACTGACGGAGATGAACAAACTGCTGGAACGGGTTGGGAATCTGAGCGAGAAATATTCCTCCAAGTGGATCGACTGGCTCCCGGACTTCAGCCTGCTGGTGGCCCTCAAGTGGATCATGCTGGTGCTGATCCTTGGCACGGCGGCACTGGCGGGTTGGTATGGCGCGGCGGCGATCCGCGGCCTGTTCCTCTGATCCCCGCTGCGGCTGGGCTGGCTGCCGCAGGGACACTACTGGATGAAGATGAGGACGCCGAGGAAAAGCGGCGGCGCATGGAGGAGAAAATCGCCGCCGAAAACTTCGGCGCGGCGGTCGGCTTCGCCGCAGGCGCGGCTCTGGCGGTGAAAGAAAAATTGGATGAACACGCCGCGCGGGAAGAACAGCAGCATGAGCAAACGATGGGAGGACTCTAAAAATGGCAAGCATCAAAAAATTAGATGAGCGGCGATATAAGATCACCGTCAGCAACGGCTACCGGCCCAACGGCAAAAAAATCAGCAAGGCAAAGACCACCATCCAAGTCCCGCCCGGTGTCCCCAAGCGCGGCATCGGGCAGTATGTCGCCCACGCCGCCGAGGAGCTGGAGCGCAGCTTCAAGACCGGCTACGCCGAGGATGGCGAGATGACCTTTGAGGAATTCGCCTCCCGCTGGCTGAAGCGGCAGACGAAATATGCCCCCAGCACCATCGCTGCATACCGGCGGATGCTGGAGGTGGTGTATCCCATGATCGGCGGCATCCGCCTCAATAAGCTCCGACCGATGGCACTGGAAAATATGCTCTCCGAGCTGCGCAAGCGCAAGCACCACGGAAAGCGCATCAACGAATCCACCGCGCAGCGGTACCTCTCCGTGGTCTCCGCCGTACTCAGCGACGCCAAGCGCAATGAGATCATCGAAAAGAATCCCGCGCGGATGTTAGACCTGCCCACACCGCAGCGCACGGTGCAGCGCATCCCCACGCGAGGCGAGGTGGAAAAGCTGCTGGACGCGCTGGCAAAGGAGCCGCGGCACTACCGTCTGTTTTATCTGCTCTCCATGTACACCGGCTGCCGCCGGGGCGAGCTGTGCGCTCTGCAATGGTCGGACTTCACCGGCACGCAAAACGGTCTGCTACTCACCGTCAGCCGCTCCCGCAGCAGCGTTCCCGGCAAGGGCATCGTGGAGGGCTCCACCAAAAACGGCAAGAGCCGTGAAGTCTATCTATCCTCCGACCTGCGGGGCATCCTCTTGGCCTACAAGCGCCGCAAGCAGATGGAGGCGGACAAGCAGCGCCGCAGGCTCAGTCCCTACCTCTTCACCGACGAGCAGGGGCAGCTCATCCACCCGGACACCTTCACCAAGCGGCTGCGGAAGATCTATGACGCCATCGGCTTTCCACGGGAGTACCACCTCCACACCCTGCGGCACTACTTCGTGACCTCGCTGCTGCACTGCGGCGTGGACAAGCAGACGGTGGCAGACCTCGTGGGGCACGTGGACACCGGTTTCTTAGAGCGCACCTACTGCCACCCGCAGCAGGCGCAGAAGGAGCAGGCGGCTGACTCCATGCGCACCATGCTCCGTCCAGACGGCGGACAGATTTTCAATCTTGCCGCCCGTTCCTCGAAGCGGCGCAGCGCATGATTGTTGCTTTCGTAGAAATTCATTTTTCCAAGAAAATTGTGATAGCTTTACCGCTGCGCTTGCGGTATGTTGTGCTTGCCAAGCAAATCTCAACTGTACCAAGATCAAATGAAAGCGAGGTCATTTTTATGGCAAGCATCCGCAAGCGCGGCAGCAGCTATCTCATCGTGGTGTCCATGGGCTATGACTACAACGGCAAGCGCATCAAGCCCCAGCAGAAAACCGTCCATCCGCCGGAGGAGCTGACGCCCAGGCAGGTGGAAAAGTGGCTCAACGAGCAGGCAGTCCTCTTTGAGCGGGAATGCCGCCACACGCCGCAGCCCATCCAGCAGCTCACGCTGGCAAAATACATCGACCTGTGGTTGACGGACATCGCTCCCGACAAGCTGGCGAAGTCCACCATCCGCCGTGACCGGCAGGACATCGAGCGCATCCTCCCGGCGCTGGGTCACTACAAGCTCACCGAGCTGCGGCCGGAGCACTTCCGGAATTTCTACGCAGAACTGCGAAAAGTCACCAGCATTGAAACGAAAAAGCCACTCTCCGAGTACACCATTGAGGGCGTGCACGCTACGCTGTGCAGCATCCTCTCTGATGCCGTGGAGGGTGGCTTTCTTTCGCATAATCCGGCTTGGCGCACCTACCGCTACGCCGGGCGCAAGTGCGAAAAAAAGATCGCGGACGAGGAAACAGCGCAGAAGATCATCGCCGCGCTGGAGGGCGAGAGCATCAAGTATGAAACCTACTTCAAGCTCATCATCGCCACGGGAATGCGGCGGGGTGAGTGCTGCGGACTGAAGTGGTGCGACATTGATTGGGAGCAGCGTTCCATCCACATCTGCCGCAACGCGGTCAAGGTGACAGACGAGGAAATCTTCGTTAAGGAACCCAAGACCCGCGCAGGTGACCGCTATGTGTACTTCTCCGCCGAGATGGAAAGTCTTCTGCGGGAGTACCGACAGGAATGTGCATACATCACCGAAACCTATGACCGCCGTGAGCTGACCGCCGACGACTTCCTGTTCCGCCGTCAGGGAGCGCAGCTCCCCATGACGCCCACCACCTTCACCTACCGCTTCAAGCTGATCCTCAAGAAGAACGGCCTGCCGCAGGAGCTGAACGTCCATTCCCTCCGACACACCGCCGCCAGTCTGATGATCGCGGGCGGCACGGATGTCGCAACGGTGGCGGGCATCCTCGGCCACAGCCAGCCCTCCACCACGCTGGACATCTACACCCACGCCTTCGACAAGAACAACGGCAACATGGGCGCCGCGGGCTGCGTGTCCTGGAGCTTCGACCGCAAGGGCGTCATTGTCATAAACAACGAGGACGGCGACTTGGACGAGGACAAGGTCATGGAGGACGCTCTCGAGGCCGGCGCCGAGGACATAGAGGCCGACGGCGACGTGTTCTCCGTCTCCACCGCGCCCGACGACGTCACCGCCGTTGCGGATTACCTCACCTCCCACGGCTACGAGCTGCTCTCCGCCCAGGTGGAGATGGTCCCGCAGACCTACATCAAGCTCACCGACGAGGGCGATATCAAGAACATGCAGAAGATGCTCGACATGTTCGAGGATAACGACGACGTGCAGAACGTCTGGCACAACTGGGAGCAGGACTAAAACAGCTGAACATCAAAAAACCCCGGGAGCCTTTTGGCTCCCGGGGTTTTTGCCGTTTCTTATCAATACTGCCGCTCGTAGTTGGCCTGGATGGCCTTTATCTCCTTGGTAAGGATGTCGCAGGTGGGGGTGGGGATGCCGACCTTGCGCCCAAACATGGAGATGGCGCCGGTGAGGGAGTCCACCTCGGTCTGACGGTGGGCCTGGGCGTCCTGGGCCATGGAGGGGTAGTAGTCGCCGAGACCCTTGACTATCCTCGGCATCTCCTCGTGCATGTACTCCCAAATGCCCGGAATGCCCAGCGCCTCGGCCACGTCGCTGGCTTCCTTCCAGACGGACCAGACGAGGGAGACGCCCTCGGGGTCGTCGTACACTTCCTTTATCTTGAGCCTGAGCACGGCGCAGACGGTGTTGAAGCCGCTGTTGGAGGTGGCCTTGCGCCAGACCTTGGGCCTCACGTCGTCGTAGAAGTGGGGCAGCAGGCCGCCGGCGGCGAACTTCTCCTCCAGATACTTGCCGACCTTGTCGGTGAGCTCGTTCTTGACGCAGGGGCCAAAGTACATGTTCTCGGTGCCGGCGGAGGGCTTGGCCACGCAGGTGCCGGGCTCGGGCAGCTCAGTGCCCATGTTGCCGCAGCCGAACATGACGCGCTCTTCGGGGATGAGCTTCTTGACGACCTCCTCGTTGCCGAGGCCGTTTTGCAGCGTGACGACCACAGTCTCAGGGCCGACGCAGCACATGGCGCCCTTGAGCGCAAGCTCCGTTATCGTGGCCTTGACCATGATGATGACTATATCGGCCACGCCGACCTCCTCGGCCGAATACGCGGTCTTAAAGCCCGTGACGTGAAATTCTCCGTCAGGGTTGCGGAATATCATGCCGTCCTTGGCTACCTTGTCCATGTGTGCCTTATTCGGGTCGACCAGCCAGACCTCCTCGGCACCGCCCTTTTTTAGGTAGGATGCGAAGACGCTTCCAGCAGCGCCGCTGCCTATCATGGCTATTTTCATGAGTTGTCCTCCTTTACGTGGTAAATTGCTAAATCAAGAATATAACCCATTTGTAAGAAAAGTCAAGAGCATAAAGTAGATTTATACAAAATTTCTTAGCACAATTTGCCGCATACGTAAAGATTATCAAAAAAATAACACGGTAAATCGCGAAATTAGTCTTGACATTTTTGCCCTGAACCTTTAGTATTCAGGTATCGTGATGCACCGTAATAAAGTGTACGCGGTATGGAGCAAAGCATCCCAACCAAATCAGTTAGGAGGAAACCTTGTATGGAAAAAAGCAAAGCTAAAAAGGGCCTGCCTGTATTCATAGGCGTGGCCGCAGTGTGGATGGGTACTCATTTCGGCCCCGGCGTCGCCAGCGGCACTCAGCTGAATCAGTACTATGTCCGATTTGGTCTGCCCGGCATCTTCGTCACGATCATTGCTATGGGCTTTTTGGGCTATGCTCTCTATTGCTCCATGGAGTTTTCCCGCATCTACAAGGCGTATGACTACCAGTCCTGGGTCGTCAAGCTCTTCGGGAACAAATATGTCGTCATCCTCTTCGACATCTCCTTCCTCGTCACTATACTCACAGCGGCCAGCGGCAGCATGAACGCTGTGGCGGTCCTGCTTGAGAATAACTTCGGCATCAACTACTGGCTCGGCGTCGCGATAATCATCGTCTGCGCCATGCTGCTGTGCGCATACGGCGCCAAGCTGGTGCGCGCGGCCTCGTCCTACATGATGTTCATAGTCGTGGGCATCCTGCTCGTCATCATGGTGCTGCTCGCCGTGAACGGCGACGGCGACCTCTCCGGTTCCATCGCCAACCAGGCTCAGAACCTCTCCGACGCGGGCAGCGGCAGCTGGCTCGGCGCGCTCTGGAGCGCCATAATCTACGGCAGCTTCCAGGCCACCATCGTCGCCAACATCGCCTCCGTCGCCGAGGACATCCCCAACCGCCGCGAGTCCAAGAAGGCCGCCGTCACCGGCTTCCTGGCCAACACCATTCTGCTCATAGTCCTCTGCATGATGCTCTTCAGCTACACTAACGTCTACGACATCACCAGTGAGGACCTTCCGTTCTACTCCCTGCTCCAGCGCCTCGGCTACGACTGGCTGACCGTCGTGTACATAATCATCGTCTTCATCGCCGTCCTCAGCACGGTCGTCGGCTTCGCCTTCGCGGGCGTCGCGCGCTTCAGCAAGTACTACCAGCCCAAGGAGGGCAAGAAGAGCTCCCTGCGCGATGCCATCTTCGTCGGCGTGATGCTCATCGCCTGCGCCCTGGTCTCCAAGCTCGGCATCATGGTCCTCGTCTCCAAGGGCTACACGATCCTCGGATACCTGAACCTGCCCATCATAGTCCTGCCCGCGATCATCATCGGCGGACACAAGATCAGCAAGAAGTACCTGAAAAAGAAGAATATCGCAGACCCCGGCGTGGATATGTAAAAAACTCAAAACTTAATCGCAAAAATCTCCGGCTAGGCCGGGGATTTTTGCGTAATATGCGGAATTCAAGACTTTAAAACGTAACGATTTGGTCTGGTGTTTCGCCCGGAAAGCATTTATAATAATAGCGACAGGCCGCGGCGCGCGGCGCAAACCTTTCAGAAACGGCGGTTCAATATGGCTGAGTTCAAAGTACCCGAACAGAAAAACCTGGTTTTCATTGGCGAGGCCGGCTCCGGCAAGACGGAGACGGCGGTCAACCTTGCCCTGCGCATGGCGCGGGAGGGGGGACGCCGGGTGCACTTCTTCGACATGGAGGAGACCAGGTCGCTTTTCCGCGCGCGTGACTGCGAGGCGCAGCTCGAGAGGGAGGGAGTGGTGTTCCACTTCCAGGCCCAGTATCTCGACGCGCCCACCGTCGCCTCCGGCGTCATTGAGACGCTGCGGGACGAGTCCTCCGCCGTGCTCATGGACATCGGCGGCGGTGCGCACGGTTCGCACATGATAGGGCAGTTCTCGCACCTCCTCAACGGGGAGAATACCCGCGTGCTCTACATCGTGAACCCGTTCCGCCCCTGGTCCGGCAGGAGGGAGGACATAGACGTGACCATGCGCCGTGTGCTCGGCGCGGCGAGGCTCTCCGGCTTCAGCCTGGTCGCAAACCCCAATCTTGGCCCTGATACGCGGCCGGAGGATGTCCTGGAGGGCCTCCGCCGTTTCAGCGGACTGTTCCCCGGCGAGGAGGCGCTCTTCGTCTGCGCGCTGGAGGGACTTTGCAGCAAACTGGAAGGGCAGATACGGGAGCCTCTGCTTCCGATCCGCCTTAATACTGTCCCTGAGTGGTTGGCTGGTTCGGGGACATGACTCTTTTAGCGAATATCAGAAAAAAGGAGTGGTAAACGTAATGGCCAAAGGCAAAGTAGAGATCTATACCGAAGCCTGCAAGAGCTGCCGCTACTGCATCATCACCTGCCCGCAGAAGGTTCTGGGCACTACTGACGCGGTCAACTCCAAGGGCTATCAATATGCCGTGCCAGTGAATCCGGATGCCTGCATAGGCTGCGCCATGTGCGCCACGATCTGTCCGGACGCGGCGATAACCGTTTACAGGGAGGTGAAGTGAGATGGCTGAGAAGATTTTCATGAAGGGCTGCGAGGCCGTGGCTGAGACCGCGGTGCGTGCCGGCTGCCGATTCTTCGCCGGCTATCCCATCACCCCGCAGAACGATGTCCCCGAGTATTTTGCGCGCCGTATGCCCCAGGTGGGCGGCGTGTTCATCCAGGGCGAGAGCGAAGTCGCTTCCGCCAACATGGCTTACGGCGCCGCTGCTGCCGGTGTCAGAAGCATGACCAGCTCCTCCAGCTGCGGCATCTCGCTCAAGAGCGAGGCCATCTCCTGGATGGCCGGCGCCAGGCTGCCTGTCGTCGTCGCCAACTTCCAGCGCGGCGGCCCCGGCATCGGCACCATCCAGCCCGCCCAGCAGGACTACACCCAGGCCACCAAGGCCAGCGGCAACGGCGGCTTCAAGATGCTCGTGCTGTCCCCCTCCACTCTGCAGGAGGCCGTGGACATGACCTGGGAAGCCTTCAATCTCGCGGACAAGTACTCCAACCCCGTGCTGCTGCTCATGGACGGCTTCACCGGCACCATGATGGAGCCCGTGGTCCTGCCCGAGGCCAAGACGCCTGAGGAAGTGGCCGCCATCCGCGCCACCAAGACCTGGGCCGCCACCGGCAAGAAGGGCGGAGCGCAGCACAAGGTCATGTGCGGCCCCGGTCTCGACACCCGCATAAGCCAGGAGGATATGAACCGCCGCGACGCCGAGCTCTATGAGAGCTGGAAGACCAGCGAGGTCGAGTATGAGGACTACATGACCGATGACGCCGAGGTCATCCTCACCGCCTACGGCATCACCGGCCGTATCGCGAAGTCCGCCGTCGGCATCCTGCGTGCCGAGGGCATCAAGGCCGGCCTTATCCGCCCGAAGAAGGTCTATCCCTTCCCGGAGGTGGCCTACGACAAGCTCAATTACAGCGCTCTGCGCGGCATAGTCAGCGCGGAGATGGCCATCCCCGCCCAGTTTGCTGTGGACGTGGAGAACGCCGTGCGCGGCAGGACGAAGATAGTCACTGCCCTGTCCTCCGGCGGCGAGGTGCTCGACCGCAGCGCCATCATCGAGGCCGCGCGCGGCCTCTGCGGCAGATAAGGAGGCATGAGAATAAAATGATGGAAAAAGTATATTCCCGGCCCTCCGGAATTTTCGAGGGCGCCGTCACGGGCTTCTGCCCCGGCTGCATGCACTCGAGCGTCTGCAAGATAGTCACCGAGGCGCTCGACGAGCTGGGCATGGTCGATAACGCCTGCTATGTGCAGGGCGTCGGCTGCTGCGGCCTGGCCGTTACCTATTTTGATTTCGACACCGTCGCGGCCCCGCATGGCAGGGCCTGCGCCATCGCCAGCTCCTTCAAGCGCTGCAGCCCGGAGACGCTGGTGTTCACCTACCAGGGCGACGGCGACCTCGCCGCTATCGGCCTGGCCGAGACGATGTCCGCTGCCAACCGCGGCGAGAACTTCACCGTCATCTTCGTCAACAACGGCATCTACGGCATGACCGGCGGCCAGATGGCCCCGACCACCATGCTCGGCGTCAAGACCACCACTACGCCCTACGGCCGCGACATCCACGAGCACGGCGCGCCTCTGCACATGTGCGAGATCCTCAGCCAGCTCGAGGCCCCGGCCTACATCGCCCGCGTGACCGCCGCCGACGTGCCCAACGCCAAGAAGGCCAAGGCCGCGGTGAAGAAGGCGTTCCAGTACCAGCTCGAGGGCAAGGGCTTCTCCTTCGTGGAGTTCGTCTCCAACTGCCCGACCAACTGGGGCATGAGCCCGGTGGAATCGCTCGATCACGTCCACAACGTCATCATGAAGGAATTCCCGCTCGGCGAATTCCGCGCGAAGTAAGGGGGTAGAGGCATGGAGAAATCTTTCATCATAGCCGGATTCGGCGGCCAGGGCGTCATGGTCATGGGCCAGCTGCTGAGCTACACCGCTTGCGAGACCACTGAGAAATACGTCACCTACTTCCCGAGCTACGGCGCTGAGATGCGCGGCGGCACCGCCAACTGCTACGTCGTCATCTCCGACGACCCCGTCGGCGCGCCGAAGGTGACCAAGGCCGACTACGTCGTTGCTCTTAACGACCCCTCCATGGTCAAGTTCAAGGACGCCGTCGTCCCCGGCGGCACCATCTTCATCAACAGCTCCGTCGTCACGGTTGAGCCTGACCGCAAGGACGTCCACGTCGTCAAGGTGGACGCCGGCTCCATCGCCTACGAGCTGGGCAACCCGAAGGTCCTGAACCTCGTCATGGTCGGCGCGATCATCGGCTACACCGAGGTCCTGCCCGCCGAGAACGTGCTGCAGACCGCCTTCAAGAAGCTCGGCGCCAAGCGCCCCGAGCTCAACCCGCTCAACGAGAAGGCCTTCCGCCGCGGCTGGGAGATCGGCCACGCCGCCAAGCAGGGCTGAGTTTGAACTAAGCAAAAAAATACCGGGAAGCGTTGCTTCCCGGTATTTTTTATCGTTTACCACACCTGTAAGTTCAGCGTGAACGCCACGAGATACAGCAGCGAGAGCGGCGCGCACACCGCAAAGGCCAGGCGCTCGCGTGCAGGCTTTTCGGTCACAAGCGAGAGGGAGAGGCAGACGGCGGGCATCGCTATGAGGTACCTCGGCGCGCTCAGCAGCCAGGTCGCGCCGATGGCGATAACGTAATAGGCAATGAACCAGGCCGTATAGCCGGGACGCAGCCGCTTTGCGCCGGGGATCATGATGATGAGGGCAAAGAAGCTCCAGATGAGGTTCGGTATCCAGAGCCCCCAGACCGAGCTGCGGCTGCTTTGCAGATAGGACACGGCGTTCTCCAGCTGATATGCCGCGGTGCCGAAGAAGAAGCCGAAGTTCTGGCCCCAGTGCTCGGACTGATACTCCATGTACTTGAACGGATTCCCCGAGACGCGGTAGTTGATGTAGCAGTAGACGCCGAAGCCCGCGGGGATGAGCAGCGCCCAGAGGAAGCGCGGCAGAGCGCTCTTGCGCTTTCCGCCCCGCAGATACGCGCTCACGAGCTCAAATATCACAGGCACGAACAGCATGAGCCCCAGCGAGCGCGTGAAGGCCGCATAAGCGCCCGCAAGACAGCCGAGGCCGAATTTACCGCGCCGGGCAAGATAGACGCACAGCGCGCAGCAGAGCAGGAACATGCCCTCGCTCATCGGTGAGGCGAAGAAGAAGGAGCCCGGCAGCACGCACAGCAGCTTTATCGCCCTGAGCGCCGCCGCGTGGCCGTAGTCCAGGCGGAAGAGGCTGTACAGCACGCAGCCAGCCCCCGCAAAGCAGAGCGCCGAGACGAGGAAGGCCGCGAGGATGTAATTGCGCACCAGCAGATACATCAGCCCGATGGCAGCGGGGTAGCCCGGCAGGAATACCAGCTGCACCAGCCTGTCCATCGCGGCGTTCTCGTCGGCAAACACCCCAAGTTCAATGAGCC